>Ga0315902_10001641_pt1 | contig 35673 bp, 38 predicted proteins | sample LakEriMetagenome_9_FD_203523 | JGI IMG/M metagenome (GOLD analysis project Ga0315902, IMG submission 203523) | Freshwater fungal communities from buoy surface, Lake Erie, Ohio, United States - Buoy 12 MA117 | ecosystem: Environmental > Aquatic > Freshwater > Lake > Lake biofilm | place: USA... | reverse complement strand
CTGGAGCCGATCGGTTATGTACCGCCGGCCGAAGCTGAGGCAAACTACTGGCGGCAACTTGCCAGCGAGGCTACTCCGGTGGCCTCAACTTAAACTAACTGGCCTCCACGAATTCCGGGGCGATTCATTATGCTTTGCTAGGATCGCTTGCTTGCTCCAAATAGCTCGATGATTTAAGCTCATAACAGCGGAATCATTCCATATAATTAATACTCAATGACCATGATGATATTTCGAGAAATACGATTTTGGTTCCTTGCGATATTTCTTGTTGGTCAGTGGCTTTGCATACCAGATGTAAGAGCTGAATGGATAAGATTTTCCGAAAATGAATTAGGTGATATTTTCTTCTACGAAACAGGTTCAGTAAAAAAAGACTCTCATCCCATCGTTTGGATTCTGATTAATTTTCAACATCCCTTGAAACTGAATAAGTCTGTCGTCCAATCTACAAAAATTATGGTTCAGGTTTTCTGTAAGGACAGATCGATCCGAGAGTTGGCCAATTTTGAGTATAGTGGTTTTAACGGTCAGGGAAAGTTGGTCAGGTCGAATGAATTGGGTGGTCCCTGGACACCCGCAGCGAAAGAAACCCCCGAGGAAGATATTTATAAAATTTTATGCAGCTAAAAATTCGCTGTGTCGAGGCGCGTTCCTCTGCAAGCGCGAGCTGTGTCGAGCTTTCTATTATTGTAATTGCATTACACGTGTACGAGCATGAGAGAGCAGCTATCCTCATCGCGTCAGCTTCAAGGTCAAGTATCAGTGCGTCAATGTGAGTTTGTTCTTAAGCCTGCGCGCAGCCGAGTCGCGTATCGAGCAGTGACGCATCAACCTTGACACCACCGGATGGCATCAAACGACCAACTAGAAGTCTCGAGAACCTGCTACTGCTTCGCCCAAGGGCAAAGAATGAAAGTTTTGGTTGTATAAGAGTGCCGCAGATTAGCAAATAGTCGTTCCTTCATCTGAGTGAGCGTTTAGGAATAAGCGCATAGCAAGAGCTCTGAACAGTCAATTGTTCTACAAAGCATAATGGCTAACTCGAGGGCTACTTAATTTTTTTACAAGCGACTTTATTAAAATTTTGAAAATATCGAAAAAGGCATAGATAGCTTTGTGGCAAAACGAGCGTTTAAATTCGATCATCGGCTTTACTCGGGCGATCAATAAACACGCTATATTTTTGTCGGGGGATAGTCCTCAAAACAACAAGGAGAAAAAAATGAGACTAATTTTTATATTATTCCTGAGTATGTTTTTTCCGCTGGCAGCCCACGCTGAGTCTGGGGTGGTAGAGAGTATTAGTGGCGGTCCTTATCAAGTAACGACCAATGATTTCGGTGACTCAAAACATACGGTATTCACAATTAAATTAATCGGAACTACCCTAAAGTCCGATGTATCGTTCATCAAGGTAGGCTCAACCTTTATCGCCGAATGTAATGGATCATCGACCTCAGATAGTAAGGGTAGCAAGGCGGAAGGTACCTGCTTGGTTACCGACGGTGAGGGCGATAAGTACAAGCTGAAGTTCTCACGAGCACAGTCTGGGACCGGAGGAGTGCAGACCTGGGAGGGTATGACGGGCAAATATGTGGGCGCAAAAGGAGACTGTACTTACGAGCATAGGCCCCAAGCGCACAATGGTACGGTCTATGGCATTAACCCAGCTAAATGTATGGTGACCAAGTAATCTAACCCACCGCTGGCTGTTTGACAGACCTAGTGTGTGTTTTCACCGGTTCAAAGTGTTGTAGTTCGGAGTGAGGCGCTCGGGTAGGAAATCAAGAACCGAGCGCTTTGCTCTGGCTTGGCGCTGAGCCAGGCGTCGAAATAATCTGGTGCCTCATCGCCTGTATCGGCGTGGGTGTGGCGCCGAATGAATACGCTGCTGTCGCCGGGCCAGACCTCAGATTTAGCAGCCTCAGTTAGGGCTTCAACCGCAAAGTATTTACTTAGCAGTGCTGGGTCGGTGATCGAGTGGTAATGGGCGCACATGGACGGGTGACGGTCAGTTCCAGGGCGTGAGTATCGGCCAAAAGCCTAGTGTAGAGGATTAGCAGGCCGCATCAGATAACAACGTGGCAAGTTAACTTTCACTTAATTTTTCATTCAAGAGGCGTGCCTTAAAAAAATTCTTGCACATAGGCTTGACTGGCGTAGCATCTTATTGGGTCATCCTTTATTTCAACAGGATTCAAAGGACAAGATCATGCAAAATTTTTTTAAAGTCTTGACGCTGTTTATCTCAATGAGTGCAGCAACTATTCTGGCGCAACAAAAAGACGAGCGGGGCGGTGATTGCGCGCAAACCAAAAGTCAGTATGAATACTTTTGCACCAAGAAAGGCGATCCTGCTAAAGACGACATTATGACGACTGCAAATATTGCATGTAACAATGCAAAGCGAAATATGGCCGCTGCTTGCGATGGCAATAGCGAGAAGGATGCAGCTTACAAATTTGATGAGCAGGGTGCACCTGCAGCAAAATAGTACCGAAATCGAAGCTTACGTCAGTAAGACCTGACTTGACTCAAAAAGCGCCATCCGCGGCTTATTACCTGAATGGTACTGCCCGGATTTTTAATGGGAGGAGTCGATGCAAACGATCCAATCATTTTTGAATTCGCATCAACGAGAAGTCTACATCATCTCTCCGAATCAGACAGTTTGGAAGGCATTGCAGCTGATGGCGCAAAAGAACATCGGGGCAGTACTCGTAGTAAATGAAGGCGTCATGGTAGGTATTTTTTCAGAGCGAGATTACGCAAGACGGGTTGAGCTTCAAAACTTGCTTACCAAAGAGACCTTAGTCGAGCAGGTAATGACGTCGAAATTTATATCCATTCCGCCATCGACCAAAATGGACGAATGTATGCAAATCATGACAGAGCATCGTATTAGGCATTTGCCTGTCATGAATGAATCGGATGAGATACTCGGCCTAGTATCGATTGGAGATGTCGTCTCCGAAATGATCAAGGAGCAACGTCTTTTAATTGATCAAATGAGGCACTACATCGCAGGGTAGGTGAGCCGTCGCACAATCACACTCGATAAAATGCGAGCCTCGTCGGTCTAGCTAGCGATCCCATTTTCGCAGTCTCTGAGCGTAAGCAGGACGACATCAATACGTGCACGGGTGGCAAGGGGAAGGCACGGTATGTGGGTGGAGCCGGAAAATACAAGGGCATCAGCGGTTGATGCAAATATTGCGGAGTTCGATGAGTTGATTGTCTACTGTCTGCTTGTCAGTAGAGACACGAGCGTAGAGAGTGATTCGTCTGGTCATCTGTGACGCCATCAAAAGTTAGATACTTCCAATGGTGACAGGACCTCCAGGATGGTCAAGATTCTGTTGGGATATCCCAAAAAAAACCCGCAGCTTTTACGCCACGAGTTTTGGATCGTGTATGTGCTCAATCGAACAACTGTGTCTGGCATGTCGCATGAACTTTATTTGTAACGGAGCGTAATTTGCGTTAATGGCTAAAAATTGACATAAAATTGATAGTCATCATATTAATCTGCATTAATTGAGCGCCAATGAGTAATTTATGCTGACTAAAAATCTTTTATTGAGCTCACTGATTATTTTTTTAGTAAATTCAACAATTGCTGGAGAGTTAAACACTACTTTGCCAAGTGGTTATTTAAAAAAAGAGCCTGCAGAAAAAGAAATTTGGTACAGCGGATTGGTTACTAAAGCAATTATTTTTTATGGGCAATCGTGTGCAAATGGTGAAAGCAAAGGCTGCTTCAATTTAGGATTAATCTACGATACTGGAGAGCCTGCGGTGCAAGATAAGGCAAAGGCAATAAGCTCCTACAAGAAAGCTTGCGAAGCTGACTCTTCTTTGGCTTGTAACAATCTAGGTATTTTATATGGGGATGGAGATGGCGTTGAGAGGGACTATTCACTTGCAATAAAGTATTTTGACATGTCGTGCAAAATGCATGAAGAAGTAGGCTGTAAAAATAGAGAAATAGCCGAAGGCCTGGAAAAAATACATAAACGCTGATTTGACGCTGAGCTCGGTCGAGTCTTGCTGAACATTAAAGAAAATCATTAGCGCGCAATACTGCCGCTATGCGGTTTCCCACTCCGAGTTTATTAAATATATGTTCAATATGTTTTTTGACAGTGCGAAAGCTCAAACCCAATATCTCGGCAATATCCTGATTCGACTTGCCTTTGGCAATCCAAGACAAGACCTCCGTTTCACCTGAGGTTAATTCGGTATGTCGGAAAATGGCCGCAGTGATATTGTTTTTCTACTGCCGTCTTGCCCGAATCCATACCGGTACCCACTACGTCAATCGTTGTGGGAGATTGCGATCCGATGTTGGCGAGGATTGGAAGGGCATGGTCGCGCAGGTTGATGCGCCCGCCCCGATCATTTCCGAGTAGTCCGATCGGGGTAATTTGCGTCGGACTCTTCATCCTGGCATGCCAGGAGGTGACTCGGGAGGCAATGCCGCCGCCGGCAGACAGATGACACGGCCCCAGCGTCTGCGGGACCTCGGACTCGAATTGGTTCGAGGCATAGCGGTTGCCGTAGGCCACAACGGCCAGAATCAGATCGCCGGTTTCGGGTTTGCCAACCAGTGGCAGCAGGTGGTCTGCGGCATCGACGGGCACCCTGCGGGTGTCGAATGCCCACGCGGCGGCACGGATTCTCTGCAAGTCCTTGTTTTGTGAACCGCCTTCAGTTCGCATAAAAATAGCCCTTTTCGCAACGTTGCGGCCGTTATTCGTCCGTGTTCGCCAAAAAAATCGATCATCAGAAACCCGTCAAAAATTTTCAAAGTAATAACTACTTGTCAACGAAATTCAATGCTAAAAAGAAAATATAGCGGAGCCATGGCCGATAAACGCTATCCACGAGGCTGGAGGGGGCGCGAGGGTCAGGACGGCAAAATTGCCCTGAACCAAGCCGTGCGTTTGGACAAAATGCGGAAATGGAACACAATCTGCAAACAGGAACATCATGGTTAAGACCCTGTTTTTAAAAGATAACGAGCGCCGTCGAGCAACCATAATCCGAGCCGACGAAGCGCTGCCAAGCCCGAGGAGACGCGGTGCTGTTAATGCAATTACTGTTGAGCGGCATTGCGCAAGGCTGCATCTATGGCCTGATCGCGCTGGGCTTTGTGCTGATCTATAAAGCCACGGAGACGGTCAGTTTTGTGCAGGGCGACCTGATGATGCTGGGTGCCTTCACCGGCCTCGCCCTGGTGTCGGGTCTGGGACTGTCGTTTTGGCTCGCGTTGCCCGCGGCGATGGTGCTGCTCGCCCTGTTCGGCGTATTGCTCGAGCGGGTGGTGATCCGTCCGATATTGGGTGAGCCTGCTTTCACCGTCGTCATGCTGACCATCGGCGTCGGTTATCTGGCGCGCGGCGTCATCACCATGGTGCCCGGCGTCGGCGCCGATACACTGCCGCTCGACGCGCCCTACAAGGATGAGCTGATTGCGTTGGGCGAGGCGATTTTCAGCGCTGAACACTTAGTGATCATCGTGGCGACCTTGTTGCTGTGCGCTGTACTCTTTGCGCTGTTTCGTTTCACCCGCATCGGGATTGCAATGCAGGCTGCATCACAAAACCAGCTTGCCGCGTATTACATGGGTATTCCGGTCCGTCGTATTAACGGACTGGTGTGGGGCCTGGCGGCAGCGGTCGCCGCCGTGGCGGGCATGCTGCTGGCACCGATCACGTTTGTGCATGCGAACATGGGCATGATTGGATTGAAGGCCTTCCCGGCGGCCGTGGTCGGTGGCTTCGGCAGTTTGCCCGGTGCGATTGCGGGCGGGCTGGTTATCGGCATCACCGAATCCCTCGCCGGATTTTATTTGCCCGAAGGCGTCAAGGATGTCTGCGCGTATGTCGTGGTGCTTATCGTCCTGATGGTTCGTCCCAACGGTCTGTTCGGCGAAAAGCTGCGCAAGAAAGTCTAGCCAACACGATGCGCTTTCTGTTCAAAACTCGCTACGAACAAGACATCGCACTGGCACGTCATGACGGCCACGTGTTTTGGTATGGGCTGCTGATGCTGGCTCTGCTGATCGCTCCCTTCGTACTGCCCCAATACTGGCTCGAGCAGCTGTCTTTTGTGCTGATTTACGCAACGATCGGGCTGGGACTTATGCTGCTCTCCGGATTTACCGGATTGTTCTCCATGGGTCATGGCGCTTTCATGGGGGTCGGCGCGTACGTGCAGGTATTCTTTGTCAATGCCGGCCTGCCGTTTCCACTCGCGATGGTGATGGCGATGTTCATCAGTGCTGCAGCGGGTTTTCTGGTGGGTTTGCCTGCGTTGCGCGTCAAGGGGATTTATCTGGCGATATCAACGCTGAGCTTCGGTTTCATTCTCGAAGAAATCCTCGCTCGCTGGGAATCCGTCACGGGTGGCAACGCCGGGATCCATGTCAAGCCACCGGTTTTATTTGCTGTGAATTTCAATGCGCCCGTCCTCTTCTATGGCTTGTGTCTGGGTGTGACGGTGCTGGCCACGCTCGGCGTGCTGAATCTGTTGCGTGCACCCACTGGGCGCGCTTTTGTCGCCGTGCGCGATTCCGAAATCTCGGCTCAGAGCATGGGTATTCATGTGGCACGCACCAAAACACTATCGTTTGCCATCTCTGCGGCGCTGGCGGGTTTGGGCGGCGCGCTGTATGCACACAAGCTGCAATTCATTTCGCCTGATCAGTTCAGCCTCCTGCAATCGATCGAGCTGTTGATGCTCGTGGTGATTGGTGGATTGGGTTCGATTCACGGCGCTTTTTTCGGAGCGATTTTCCTGATCGTGATGCCGCAGCTGATCGCAATTGGCAAGGATTTTTTGCCCGCGATGATCGGTGAAGCTCCCGGTTTGCAAAGCATTGTTTATGGTCTGATTCTCATCTTGTTTGTACTTTTCGAACCGCTGGGTATTTACGGTCGGTGGCTGAAGATACGTACCTGGCTGGAGATGTTCCCGTTTTATCGTCAGGACATGTTCCGTCGCCAGAAGGCATTTCTCAAGTCGGATCGGTTGAAGTGAGGGGCCTGTCGTGAGCGATCTCCTGCTGTCAGTCAGTCATCTCTCGATGCAGTTCGGAGGCGTCAAAGCCGTCAACGACGTCAGCTTTGATGTGCGGCGCGGTGAGGTGTTCACCCTGATCGGACCCAATGGCGCCGGCAAGACCACCGTGTTCAACCTGATCAGTCGCATCTATACCGCCACCGCCGGCAGCATGGCGTTTCATACTGCGCAAGGTGTGATCAATCTGAGTGCGCAGGCACCGCATCGTATCGCTGCTCTGGGTATCGCGCGTACTTTTCAGAACATTGAATTGTTCGAACATGCGACCGTCTTGCAAAACTTGCTTATCGGGCGACACACACATCGGCAAACCGGCTTCTGGCATGACCTGCTTTTTACGTCGCGGGCCAGAGACGCCGAAATTGCTGCCCGCCGCAAGGTCGAAGAGATCATTGAGCTGCTCGACTTGCAGCACCATCGCGATGTTCGCATCGGTAATCTGCCCTATGGAATACGAAAGGTGGTCGAGATGGCACGCGCACTCTGCACGGCGCCGCAACTGCTGCTGCTTGACGAGCCCTCATCAGGGCTCAATGTCGAGGAAACCGATGATATGGTCTTTTGGATCGGTGACATCAAAGAGGAATTGGGCGTCACCGTACTGATGGTCGAGCACGACATGACACTGGTATCGAAAGTATCGGATCGGGTGCTGGCGATGAATCAGGGCGAGGTGCTTTCCACCGGTACGCCACAGCAAGTGCAGAGTGACCCGGCCGTAGTCGAAGCGTATCTGGGTTCCGTTGATGATGTCAGCAGCTTGCGACGGGAGCGGTCATGAATGCGGTCGACGCGCCACTGCTGTCACTGACCAATGTCGAGAGTGCCTATGGTCCGATCAAGGCGATACGCGGCGTTAGTCTCGAGGTAATGCGCGGTCAGATTGCGACGGTGCTGGGTTCCAATGGTGCGGGAAAGTCCACCATTCTGAAAACGATATCGGGCATCATCGATCCGCGCAAAGGTACGGTCACTTTTCAGGGGGAAGACATCACGGCGCAAGACCCCGCGCAGATTGTGCGACGGGGTCTGGTGCAGGTACCGGAGGGGCGCGAGGTGTTTCCTTTGCTATCCGTTTTCGATAACTTGCAGATGGGTGGTTACACCCGGCGCGACCGGGATGGATTTGCGCGAGATCTCGAGCAGGTCTTTGCGTATTTTCCGGTGCTGAGGGAGCGCAGCCACCAGAACGCCGGTCTGCTCTCGGGTGGTCAGCAACAGATGCTCGCCATTGCCAGAGCCCTGATGTCGGCGCCGACCTTGATCTTGCTGGATGAGCCGAGTCTCGGTCTCTCGCCGCGTCTGACCAAGGAGATTTTTGACATTGTGGTTCGGATCAACCGCGAGCGCGGCACGACGATTTTGCTTGTGGAGCAAAACGCCAACATGGCCTTGAATGCCGCCGACTACGGCTACGTGCTCGAGAACGGCAGAATCGTGATGGAAGACACCTGCGCGCGCTTGCGCGAGAAGGAAGATATCAAAGAGTTCTATCTCGGCATGAAAGAAGCCGGTGCGCGCGGCGAGCGGCGCTGGAAAAAGAAAAAGACCTGGAGATAAGCGATGCTTTGGACCTCAACGGATCATAAGATTGATTCATCACGCTTTGCTCGTGGCGACACCCTGACCGCGATGTTCTGGAACGCGGTCTCCATCCGCGGCAATCAGATCTGGATGCGCCAGAAAGAGTTCGGTATCTGGGAGCCCTGGAGCTGGCAGCAGGTGGGTCAGTTGGTGGGCGAGGTTGCCAACGGCTTGCTCAGTCTGGATGTTCAGCCGGGGCAGTGCGCCGCCATTCTCGCCAATACGCGCGTCGAGTGGGTGTGGGCCGATATGGCCATCCTGAGCTGTGGTGGCGTAACCAATGGCGTCTATCCGACTGATTCCAGCGAGCAGCTGCTGTATCTGTGTGAAGACTCGCGTGCGACTGTGTTGTTTGTCGAGGATGAAGAGCAGCTCGACAAGGCCCTGGCCGTACGGAAGAATTTGCCGCAGCTTCGCCACATCATTGTGTTTGACATGAAAGGTCTGCGCGATCTTGATGATGCGATGGTGATCAGTCTCGATCGTTTGCGCGAGCTGGGTCGCGCCTTCGGCGCGCAGTCACCAGCGCTGCTGCCGGCGCGGATCGCGCAGTGCCAGCCGCAGGATCTCGCCATTCTGGTGTACACGTCGGGTACGACTGGCAAGCCCAAGGGTGCCATGCACAGTCACGCGGGTTTGGTGTATTCGTGCGCGCGGGCGGCAGAGGGATTGCCGCAGGATGCGCGTGACGAGCGCATGTGTTTTTTACCGTTGTGTCATATTGCCGAGCGTTTGCTGGGCGCGTATGCGGCCATCTACACCGGCACGATCCTTAACTTCGTCGAGAATCCGGAAACCGTACCTGAAAATGTGCGCGAGATTGCGCCGACCACCTTGTTTGCCGTTCCCCGTGTGTGGGAAAAATTTTACTCAGCAGTCACCATTGCGATCAAGGAGAGTACGCCACTGCAGCGGCTGGTGTACGCATGGAGCATTCGCGTCGGCGGGCAGATCGCCGATCTGTTTTTGGCGGGTCGAACGATCCCGGCCGGTCTGAAGCTGCGGTTCATTTTGGCGCGCTGGCTGGCCCTTGATAATGTGCGCAAAATGATCGGCATTCGTCGCGCACGATACCTGACCACCGGAGCCGCTCCGATTTCGCCAGACCTGATTCGCTGGTACCTGTCGCTGGGCGTGCCGATGCTCGAAGGCTGGGCGCAAACGGAATCATGCGCGCTGGGGACCATGACTCAGCCTCAGGGCATCCGTCCGGGAACGATCGGTCGCGCGTTGGCCGGTACGGAGGTCAGGGTGGATCCGGGTAGCGGTGAGCTATTGATTCGTGGCCCGAATGTGTTCATGGGTTACCTCAATCAGCCCGAGAAAACTCGTGAAACCATTGATGCCGATGGCTGGCTGCATACTGGTGATGTGGGTGCGATGGATGCAGACGGCTATTTTCGTATTACGGACCGGATGAAGGACATCATTATCACAGCCGGTGGAAAAAACATCACGCCGAGCGAATTCGAGAATGAGCTCAAATTCTCACCCTATCTGACCGATGCGGTGGTCATCGGCGACCGGCGTCCTTATCTGGTCGCGATTATCATGATCGATCAGGAAAATGTGGAGCGATTTGCGCAGGATAATGACGTGCCTTTTTCAAATTACGCCAGCCTGACATCGGCACCCGAGGTGCTGGCATTGATTCAAGCCGAAGTCAGCAAAGTGAACAAGAAGTTTGCCCGAGTTGAGCAGATTAAAAATTTCTGGCTGCTGGATACTCAGCTGAGTGCCGAGGACGAAGAGCTGACGCCCACAATGAAACTGAAACGGAAGTTTGTCGAAGCGAAGTATGCGCAGCAGATTGAGAAGATGTACCAAAACTAAGCGTCTCTATCAAAATGCCGCTGCCAGCATTGGGGTCGCCTAGCGGTACCTCTGTACTGTCTGCGGCGTCGTCGTCCCTTTCCGGCGCTCATGTTGATAGGGACTCTAAAAGATAAAAAAGGAGACGGAAATGAAAAAAAATAAATTATGGAGTGTGCTGATGGCGGTGCTGCTGGCACCATCAGCGTGGGCGCAGATGCAAGGGGTTAGCAGTAACGAGATTTTGATTGGTTCAGTGCAGGATCTATCCGGCCCGATCTCGGCACTGGGCAAATGGGTGCGTAATGGCATGCTGATGCGCGTTGACGAAATTAATGCGCAGGGTGGCGTGCACGGTCGCAAGATCCGCTTGCTGATGGAAGACTCGGCTTATGATCCGAAAAAAGCCGTATTGGCAGTGCAGAAGCTGGTCAATCAGGACAAGGTATTCATGGTGGTGGGGCATATGGGTACCGCACAGAACAATGCGGCGATGCCAATCCAATTTGAAAAAAATATCGTCAATTTCATGCCGACTACGGGCTCGCGCGATATGTTCGAGCCACCGCATCCCTTGAAATTCGCATTGTTGCCACCGTATTTTTCGACCATGCAGGTACAAACCCCCGAGCTTTACAAGGCCAAGAAAGCCAGCAAGCCCTGCATCATTTATCAGGATGATGACTACGGTGTTGAAGTACTTGCTGGTGCCGAGGCGGGTCTGAAGTCGATCGGCGTGGAGCTGTTGGAGAAAACGACCTACAAGCGTGGCGCCACCGATTTTTCTTCTCAAGTCGCGAAACTTAAATCGGCAGGCTGTGATTTTGTCATCATGGGAACGCTTGTCCGCGATACCGTGACGATCCTCGGCGAGGCGCGCAAAGTGGGCATGACCGCGACCATGATGGGATCTTATGTCACCTTCACCGAATTGATTCCCAAGCTCGGTGGCAAGGTTGCCGAGGGTTTTTATTCAGTGAGCCTGCTGCAGACGCCATACGATGATGCATCCTCGCCGGCATTGCGCGAGTGGGTCGCCAAATACAAGGCAAAATTTGACGGTACCGAGCCCACGATACAATCCGAGTTGGGATACATGATGATTGACCTGTTCGCCCGGGCATCGCAAAAGGCGGGCCCGGTACTGGATACCAAGTCATTCATCGCGGCGATGGAGTCGCTGGGGAAAGTGGAATATCCAATGTTCGAGAGTCCGGTTTACAGCTGGACGGCCACTCGTCGTCTGGGCAGTGCGCAATCCCGCATGTCCATCGTCGAAGGCGGTCGCTGGAAAGAGCTGGGCAATTACAAGTAATCTTGTACTCAGGCTTGTAAATTCCTGACGATGACGCAGTGTCTGTTCAAGCAGGCACTGACGTTCCCGAATTTGATTCATTTTTTTATTTACTTGCTTATTTAGGCAATATGACCGCACCTGCCCGTAGTTTGCCGCCCATTCTTCAGAAAATTGAATTCCCTGTCATTGGCAGTCCCCTTTTCATCATCAGCAATCCCAAGCTGGTCATCGCGCAGTGTATCGCTGGCGTGGTCGGCTCGATGCCGGCCTTGAATGCGCGGCCCGCGTCTCAGCTTGATGAATGGCTTGCTGAAATTACCGAGGCCTTGGCGGCGCATGACAAAGCGCATCCTGATCGTCCTGCGGCGCCATTTGCGATCAACCAGATTGTCCATAAAAGTAATGATCGCCTCGAGCATGACTTGCAGGTCTGCGCAAAGTACAAGGTACCCATCACGATCACCAGCCTGGGTGCGCGCGAAGATGTGAATCAGGCGGTGCACAGCTGGGGTGGCGTGGTACTACATGATGTGATCAACAACGTCTATGCGCACAAGGCAATTGACAAAGGGGCGGATGGCCTGATTCCGGTCGCGGCCGGCGCGGGGGGGCACGCCAGTGTGAAAAGTCCGTTTGCGATGATCCAGGAAATTCGTGAATGGTTTGGTGGTCCGGTCGCCCTTTCGGGATCCATCGCCTCGGGCGGTGCGATTCTGGCAGCGCAGGCGATGGGTGCCGATTTTGCGTATATCGGCTCGGCCTTCATTGCGACCGATGAGGCGCGGGCCGCGGATGCCTACAAAGAGATGGTTACAAAATCCAATTTAGACGATATTGTCTACAGCAATTTCTACACAGGCGTGCATGGCAATTACCTGAAAGGTAGCATCAGAAATGCCGGCATGGATCCGGATAATCTGCCTCAGAGTGATCCAAGCAAGATGAATTTCAGCAGTGGCGACAATGGCATCAGCGCCAAAGCCTGGAAAGACATCTGGGGCTGCGGTCAGGGGATAGGTGCGGTGAACGAGGTGGTGCCGGCGGCGGCATTGGTCGCACGTTTTCAGCGGGAGTACGCGGAGGCCAAAGCCCGTCTTTGTGCATGCTGAGTTAAATTCGGTGCTGCTTCAAAGCCCGCGCGCAATCACTTCCCGCATGATCTCGTTGGTGCCTCCGTAGATGCGCTGCACGCGCGCATCCGTGAACATGCGTGCGATCGGATACTCGTTCATGTAGCCGTAGCCACCGAAGAGCTGCACGCATTCATCCAGTACTTTGCCTTGCTGCTCGGTAGCCCACATTTTGACCATGGAGGCGGTTACGGTATCGAGCTTGCCCGCAACCTGATCTTCGACGCAGCGGTCAACAAAGGCCCGCGTGGCTTTCGCGATTGCAGCGATTTCGGCGAGCTTGAAACGCGTATTCTGGAAATCGAACAAGGGCTTGCCGAAAGCCTGACGCTCCTTGGTGTAAGCGAGTGTCAGCGCCAGTGCACCTTCGATGGCAGCCGCTGCGGTGACCCCGATAATCGCGCGCTCATAGGGTAAATCCGACATTAGCTGAAAAAATCCCTGACCCTCGACGCCGCCCAGTACAGCGCTGGCCGGTATGATCACGTTATCGAAAAACAGCTCGGCGGTGTCCTGGGATTTCATGCCCATCTTGTCCAGCACGCGCCCGACCTTGAAACCAGCACAGTCTTTGGTTTCCACAATCAGAATGGAGATGCCGCGCGCGCCTTGTGCCGGATCAGTTTTGACAACGAGCAGCACTACGCCGGCCAGATAGCCATTCGTGATGAAAGTCTTGGCACCGTTGATGACGTAATCGTTGCCACGACGCTCAGCACGGGTGCGTATGCCTTGCAGGTCGGAGCCGCCGCCGGGCTCGGTCATCGCGATTGCACCGACGAGTTCTCCGCTGGCGAGTCTGGGTAAATAGTTGCGTTGCTGTTCGGGTGTGCCGTGATGCACGAAGTATTGTGCGACGATGCTGTGCACCGAGGTGGCCATACCCGTCAGGCCACGACGCGCCATCTGGTCGTCGAACAGCGCCTCATGCCGAAAGTCGCCGCCACCGCCGCCGAATTCTTCGGGCACGTCCACGCACAAGAGACCCAGCTCGCCGGCACGACGCCAGATCGCATGACCGACATGCCCTTGCTTGCGCGCGGCGTCATCCTGCGGCGCGACTTCATTGTCAAGAAATCTGGCAACGTTATCGCGGAACAGATCCAGCTCTTCATTCATCCAAGAAGGACGCAAATCGATCGACATGGGAACCTCGGTGCGGGATGGTGTCATCATTTGGTCATGAGTTCAGGGTCGGGGAAATACCGGTGGACGTTTTTCGAGAAAAGCGAGCACGCCCTCGGAAAATGCAGCGCCATCAATCAATGCATGCTGTCGCGCGCGCTCATAGTCCAGCTGCTGCTGCAGATCATTTTTCAGGGACTGATCAAAAATCACCCGCGTCTCAATTGCCGCATGTGCTGGCAAGCGCGCGAGGCGTTCGGTGAGGCGGGCAGCTTCTGCGGCAAGCGCATCATCATCGACACACGACCAGATCATGCCCCAGGCCGCTGCCTGCTCGGCGCTGATGCGTTGTCCCAGCAAGGTCATCGCGGTGGCGCGACCGGTGCCGATCAGGCGCGGTAAAAACCAGCTTGATCCCATGTCAGGCACGATACCCAATGCCGACATGAAAGGCAGGTAGACATAGGCCGAGCGCGCGGCAATCACGATGTCAGCAGCAAAGGCGATGCCGACGCTGCCGCCGGCTACAGGACCGTTCAGGATGGTCAGAATCGGAAAGGGAAGGCTGCGCAAGTCTGCGATGAGCTTGTTGTGACGGGTACGCATCTGGTCGTCGGTCCACTCACCACGCGTCTGCTCGCCCACATGCGTGGCTTGTGCGTTCATGCCTGTCAGATCTGCGCCAACCGAAAAGGCCTTGCCGGTACCGATGAGCTGCAGCACGCGCACGCTCGTATCCGCACGCAGCTGCTCGAGCGCCACCATCATGCCGTCGATCAGTCGCACCGACAGCGCATTGAGCTTGGCTGGCTCGTTGAAGGTGAGGGTGGCGATACCCTCGGTCACAGTCAGTTGTATGGCGTCGTTGTTGTTCATGGTTTATTCCGGGTCATGAAACACAGGCGGGCGTCGTTCGAGATTGGCTTGCACAGCTTCCATTTGCTCGGTGCGACCGATGAGGCGGCTTTGCTCGTCGGCTTCAGCAAGCAGCAAATCGGCATCACTGGCGTCACCCCAGTGATTGAGCTCGCCACGCAGCACCACCGCGCGCACGCGGTTATTGGTGATCAGTGACTCGCCGGCATCGATCAAGGCGGTAAACATCACCGGCGCCAGTGCGTTCATTTTGTCGGGCCGATTGAGGATGACTTCAGCAACGCCGCTGGTGTGATGCACGATACGAACAAGATCAGTCATGGTGGGTCTCGTTTCAGTTTCTGCCTCAATTCCTGTTTCAGTTCCCGAGGTAAGAATCAGATCACGCCACTGGCACGCAGGGTTGTGATGGTCGATTCATCAATCCCCCAGTCGCGCAGGATAGCGTCGCTGTGCTCGCCCACGGCGGCGACCGGATGGGGTGGCGCAGATGGTGTGCGTGAAAAGCGCGGCGCCGGCGCGGGCTGGGTGACGCCATCAATGTTAATGAAGGTCTCGCGCGCACGGTTGTGCGGGTGATTGATCGCCTCATCCCAGTCGAGCACTGGTGCAAAGCAGGCGTCGCTGCCCTCGAGCAGGGTGCACCATTCATCTCGAGTTTTGAGCGCAAACAGTGCTGCGGTTTTTTCTTTCAGCGCTGGCCAGGCGGCGCTGTCATTCTGTGCATCGAATGCTGCGTCGGTGGCGCCGATCTTCTGGCGTAGCAGCGCATAAAATTGCGGCTCGATGGCACCCACGCTCACGTACTTGCCATCGGCACAGCGGTAGTTGTCATAGAAATGCGCAGCGCCGTCGAGAAAATGCGCGTGACGTGTGTTGTTCCACAAACCACCTGCCTTGAAGCCGTAGAACATCGCTGATAGCAGCGCAGCGCCATCGGTCATGGCCGCGTCAATTACCTGACCCTTGCCAGTGTTCTTTGCCTCCAGCAGCGCGCACACGACGCCAAAGGCCAGCATCAACCCGCCGCCGCCAAAGTCGCCCACGAGATTGAGCGGCACCGGAGGCGGCTCGTTATCGGATCCCATCGCATGCAAAGCACCCGAGAGCGCCACGTAATTCAGATCATGACCGGCCGCCTGCGCCAGCGGCCCTTGCTGGCCCCAGCCCGTCATGCGGCCGTAGATCAGTTTGGGATTGCGTACGTGGCAGACCTCGGGTGCCAAACCAAGACGCTCCATCACGCCCGGCCGAAAACCTTCGATCAGGCCGTCTGCCTTTTCGATCAGGCTCAGCACGGTCTCGACGGCGCCGGGCTTTTTGAGATCAATCGCCAGAGAGCGACGTCCACGCGCCATCACATCGAATCGCGTGTTCAAAATGGGGAAGGTGGGTGCCTTGCCTTTGGCGTGCAGGCGAATCACTTCAGCGCCCATATCGGAGAGCATCATCGCGCAAAACGGACCCGGTCCGAGTCCCACGAATTCAATCAGGCGCACACCCGCCAGCGGGCCCGCCTGCGAGTTCGAAAGACCGGATGGCCTGGGTTGACTCGGCTGACTCATCAGATGCCGGTCAAGCCGCCCGTGCACAGCAGTGTCTGGCCGCTGATGTAATCGGCCTCGGGCAGACAGAACAGATAGACCGCACCTGCCGCTTCATCGGGGGTGCCGCCGCGTCCGAGGGGAATCGCTTGTTCCATGGCCGCCTTCAGCCCCGGATTGACGCCTACGCGAATGTCGCGGCCATCGATATGTGCCGTCGTACCCTCGCTGGCACCACTCTCGGTCAGGCGCGTCTTGATGTAGCCATAGGCGACGCAGTTGACGGTGACGTTGTAGCGTCCCCATTCCTTGGCCAGTGTCTTGGTCATGCCTTCGATGCCGGCCTTGGCGACCGCATAGTTGGTCTGGCCCGCATTGCCAAAGACACCGGCAACGGAAGAAATATTCACCACGCGGCGCGAGCGCATGGCACCTGCGGCCTGCTCGGCATTGACCAGTGCGCGGATTGCGGGTTGCGCTGCTCGCAGGATGCGAAACGGTGCGGTCAGGTGCACATCCATGATCGCGTACCACTGCTCGTCAGTCATCTTCTGGATCACGCTGTCCCAAGTGTAGCCGGCGTTATTGACAATGATGTCAATGCCCTGATACTCGCGCAAGGCGGTACCGATGAAACGATCTGCAAAGTCGGCGGTGGAGACGCTGCCGCTGCAAGCGGTGGCCTCGCCGCCAGTCGCGCGGATTTCATCCACGACTTGTTGTGCCGGTTCGGCATCGAGATCATTGACGACCACCCGAGCACCTTGCGCGGCAAATTTGTGGGCAATGGCGCGACCGATGCCGCGACCCGATCCGGTCACGAGCGCTACCTTGCCTTCGAGTGTGCCCGTCATGCTTTGTCTCCTGAATCAATCGCAATGATTGCCTCGCCGGCGATGCGGGCTTCGCCGTATTGGTTGGTGGTCTGAATGTCAACCCGCAGACAAGGCTGGCCCTCGTAGCTGCAGTGTTCCTTGATCTGGCCGCTACAGGTGATGATGTGGCCGATTTGGGTGATGCCCAGAAAGCGCACGCCGAAGTGCCGAATCTGCTGTTGTGGTACCCATTGCGTCAGCAGCCGGCCGAGCCAGGCCATGCTCAGCATGCCGTGCGCGAACACGTCCGGCATGCCGGCCTTGCGCGCAAAGTCGATGTCGATATGAATCGGGTTGTGGTCACCTGAGGCGCCGGCGAACAGCGCGAGCATCGTGCGATCCACCGGGGGTAATGTCAGCGGGGGTAGCGTGTCGCCGACCTTCAGTGCGCGCAAATCAAGTCTGTGCATGATGACGCTCTCAGTGCCGCACGACGATCACGCCGCGCAGTGTGGCCACGAGTTCGTCATGCTGGTTGCGGGCGGCGCTGTCGATGACAACGAATTCCAGCGCACCGTTTTTCTTGTCGTAGATGTCAGTGATCTGAGCGGTCAGTGATACGGTGTCGCCGGCGTAAAGCAGGCGATGCGGGGTGAACGATTGCTCGCCGTGCAGCACCTTGCCAAGTTCAATGCCGGCGTCATTCATCCATGCCATCTTGACGCCGGATTCCAGCTCAGCGGTGAACAGAAAGGTTGGCGGCGCCGGCAGCTCCGGGTGGCCGGCCGCACGGGCTGCGTGTTCATCGGTATAGATCGGATCAGTCTCGCCGATGACCTTCGCAAAAAAACGCAATCGGGAACGCTCGACCAAAAAGGTGGTGGCGGGCAGTGTGTGCCCGACCCATTTGCGATCAATCATCCGCTAGACCCGTTCGTACAGCGTGACGACGCAAGCGCCGCCGAGTCCGAGATTGTGTTGCAAGGCGATGCGCGCGCCGTCAACCTGACGCTTCTCTGCGGTGCCGCGCAGCTGATTGACCAACTCGGTGCACTGCGCCAGACCCGTCGCACCCAAGGGGTGACCTTTGGAGAGCAGACCGCCGGAGGGATTGGTAACGTACTTGCCACCGTAGGTGTTGTCACCGTCCTCGACAAATTTTTCAGCGTCGCCTTCGGCGCACAGGCCCAGCGCTTCGTAGGTGAGCAATTCGTTCTGTGCAAAGCAGTCGTGCAGCTCGACGATCTTGAGTTCGTCTGGACCGATGCCGGCTTCTTCGTACACCCTGTTCGCGGCCGCGCGCGTCATGTCGAAGCCGACCAGCTGGCGCATGTCGCTGTGCGGGCCCTCGAAGGTAGAGCCGGTGTCGGTCGTCATCGCTTGCGCGCGTATGCGCACGCGCTGATCCAGGCCGTGTTTTTTGGCGAAGTCTGCCGAGCAGACTATCGCCGCCGCGCCGCCACAGGTGGGCGGACAGGCCATCAGACGCGTCATCACACCGGGCCAGATTGCGGGTGCCTGCATGACATCTTCTTCGGTCAAGATAGTTTTGAATAGCGCCAGAGGATTGTTGGCGGCATGACGCGAGGCTTTCGCGCGGATTTTGGCGAAGGTATTGAGCTTGGTGCCGTACTGCTGCATGTGTGCGAGACCGGCGCCCCCGAAATAGCGCAGCGCCAGCGGAATCTCCTCGGCTTCAATCAGCTGCGCGCATTGCGCATCAAAACGATCAAAGGGCGAGGGCCGATCCTGATACACATTGCCCAAGGCGCCGGGCTTCATTTGTTCGAAACCCACCGCCAGCGCGCAGTCGATCGCGCCGGACGCTACTGCCTGGCGCGCCAGCCACAGCGCCGTCGACCCGGTTGAACAGTTATTGTTGACGTTAATGACCGGCACGCCGCTCATGCCGACGTCGTAGACCGCACGCTGACCGCAGCAGGAATCACCGAATACATAGCCAGCATAGACCTGCTGCACTTTGTCGTAATCAAGGCCGGCATCCTCGAGTGCGGCGCGGATCGCTCGCGCGCCCATCACATGGTAGGGCTCGCTGGCACCGGGTTTGGCAAACGGGATCATGCCGACACCGGCAACGTAGACGTCTTGGGACATGGCGAGAATATCCTCTGGTTATTGACATCGCAACGATCCGTTTGACGCCCAAACAGGATGGCAGGAGGTCGTTTTTGTCGCGTCAGCGCCGGTGCAAAAGCCCGACATCGGCAGCCTGCGATTTGAAGAAGATTCTCGCATACTCGGGCTCGATTCAGTGGAACCCGAGTCGCTGGCGAGATCAGTCGAGAAAGTCGGGCTGCGCTCGAAGGCGATGTACCACCAAGCTGCAGCATCAACGCTGTCACCAACCGTCAGGAGACCGTGATTTTGCAAAATGACTAATTTATGGTTGCCCAGTGCTTTGACGATGCGCGCACCTTCGTCGAGCTCGACGGCGACGCCGCCGGATCCTCAATTGTGGGATCACTTCACCCCCAATCAGCGGCTGGCCATGGCCGCATAACGCTACTTCAGGCGACCGTTAAAAATGGGGGGATTACCGCAGAAGGTATCCTTATCTTGAGCCAAGCAGGCTCACAGAGTCTTACCGCCGAAAAGATGGGAAAACCCTTACTGTGATACGTCGACGTGGTTATGGTGAGATCGGATTGTCAAAAGAATTTCAATTTAACAGCATAGGCGTTTTCATGCACCGAGGAGACAGTAGCGCCGAAGGGGGGGCGTCGGTCTTGAAGGTATCGCCCAGGAAATTGATCCGGGCGATACGTATCTCGATAATATCTAACTGAAGTCTGATGCGGAGCTCAAGGCAATCGGCGTGAAGCGCCTTCCTTGAATTTCAGGCGCCACCTGAACTATTTTTAATCGCGCAGATTGTCCACCCAGCGCCGATAGAGATAATCGGCGACCACCCGCATGGCAGGAAGATACTCGGCAGTTGCTTTGTTGATTTGCTGCGTTGTCATGACATGCGGGTGAACATCTGGCTTGCTTCTCGCTGCACTGACCTCGGGTTCGCCTTCTTCACACCAGTGCAAGATAGTGGTGTCATCCATCTCAATGTGAAACTGCATGCCGATATGTGGCCCGAACGCATATGCCTGATTTGTACACGCCTCGCTGCGTGCCAGCAACTGCGCACCGGGTGGTAGCGTAAAGGTCTCGCCGTGCCAGTGGAAGCCAACCCAACCATCGTCGGTACCCAGCCATTGCCGACCGAGGGTAGGATCAGTGACCTCGATGCGATGCCATCCGATCTCTTTACCGTTTGGGTTGCGAGTTATCTCACCGCCGAGCGCTTTACTGATGAGTTGCCCCCCCAAGCAATGACCGATGAGCGGGATGTCTCGTGCAATCGCGTCACGAATGAGTACCAGTGAGGCGGGGATCCAGGGCAAGGGATCGTTGACACTCATGGGCCCGCCCATGAACGCAATACCTGAAAATTGATCCGCATGCTCCGGAACAGGCTCTCCGAGATCAATGCGAATTTCTCGATAAGCTAAGCCAAGTTGCTGTAGAAAAGTGGCGAAGTAAGCTGGACCATCAGCGGTCGAGTGACGAAAAATGGCGATTGGCTTTGCGGCGTTTTTCATGAATCAATACATCTTACAAAACAGATAGTTCGGTATGTTGCCCGGTAGGTCATGTGCGGGCTCAGGCTTGCAGCCAGCGGGCGTAGCGATAGCGCGCCCACAAGTAGGCATCCATCACCATGATCGCGTAGATAAAGAAACCGCCGGCATGTCTGCCTATGAAGGAGTGCGCCGGCGTGGTGAGGTGGTAAGTGACAACGCCCAGACTCAGCGTAAAAAAAATCATGATCCAGGCGCGGACCAGCATCCCGTTCAGCACCTGACCCATACCTGGCAGCAGGATAGCGACTACCAGTACCAGTATCGGGTGCAAGGGACGCGAGAACATTTATGCAGTCTCCTTGACATCTGCCCGCACCGCTGCGGCGACCCTTAGCAAGGTATCAAGCCAGTAAGCCAGCCATTCACCTGGAATCCGCTCGACCTCAGTGAGCATCGAGCGCAGCACCAGATAGTGACCGCGCTCGACGCCACACACGCGTACGACCAATCGAACGCCACGGGGTGTGACCAGGATTTCTTTAAGATCAGGACTGGCGATCGCATCACCAAGCGACGTGTGTATCGCTGAAAGTGGTGCTTGCCAGCCGGCGGGACTGACGCGTGCCATGTGGTGAGAAGGCCATTCATCACCGAGGTGAATGCGCTGCACGAGTTGCTCTATCTGCGAAAAGAATTCGATATTCGCAGGTCGGAACAGCACATCCAAACTACCGCTCAGCGCCATGGGCGAATCGACGGTTAGCACCAGCCAAAGTGATGGTACTTTGCGGTAGCCCACGTGGTCCAGCAGCGGTTGCAAAAGCACTTTCTCGTTGCTGTACGTGCCCTGAAGTAGCGGATAGTCGCTACCCGGATCAATCTGATCGGACTGCTCGAGCAGTTCGCAACAGTCATCGAAAATCGCTGCCCGCCGCGCAGCAAAGCCACGCTGTGCGCGGCGCTGCCACAGCAAGCAAGCGATCAGAAAAAAGACACCGGCGGCGATGCTGCCGCCGGTGAGTTCTCCGCCCAAGCCGATCTCCTTAGTAACCCTTGGGTCGCGGCCACGGCATGGTGAACTGGTCACCACGCCGCACGAACTGATAGCGCCGCACCACGAACCAAATCGAGATCAGGATGTAGAACGCCATGATCGACAGCAGCGAAGCGCCATAGCCGAGGTAGGTCGCGAAATACGTCGCCGCGCACAACAACCCAAGCAAAATGCAGGGGATGGGGTGGAACGGATGGACATAACCGCGATTGATCGTGCCCAGCGGCCACATGCGACGGAAGCGGACTACGTTGAACGACATGAAGGTATAGCCCAGCAGACCGGACAAGATCGAGAAGGTGATCACTTGATCGAGCAGTCCTGTAAAGGCAAAAGACACCGCAATCGGGATCAGGAACAGGATTGATCGATAGGGCGTGCGATACCGTGGATGCACTGCGCCGAACCACTGCGGCATGTAACGATCACGCGACATTGAGAACCAGGCCCGCGACGCATCATTGATGCAGCCATTGGCCGAGGCCACTGCTGCGAAAATGGTGCCGACGAAAAGAATCACTTCCAGCTCGAGAATGCCAGTCAGTCGAGCTGCATCGTACAGCGGCGTGATCGCTTGTCCGAGGTATTCCCACGGCATCAGTCCGGCGCAGATATACCAGGTGAGCGTAGCGGCAATCAGCAGTGTGATCATGCCGCCCATGGTGCCGAGTGGTATCGAGCGACCGGGTGAGCGCACTTCTTCGGCGGCCTGACAGGTACCTTCAATACCGAGGTAGTACCACATCCCGAATTGCAGCGCCGCCAGCACCCCGATCCAGCCATAGGGTAGATCGGTCAGCATCTCACGATGACGCAGAATCGAGCCACCGGAACCAACACCCTCGACAGCGAAGAACAGCACAATGATCGCGACAAAGGCAAAAGCGGTGATCACGAAATTCACGGTGAGTGTCATGAACACGCCACGGTAGTTGAGCCAGGCCAGCACGGCAATGGTGAGTACCACGAAAGGCTTGGTATCAACCTCGGCACCATATTGCAGCGCTATGGTCTTGATCAGATCACCCACCACAATCGCGTCGGATGCTTCCAGCATGGTGTAGGCCATCACGAGATAAAGCCCCACGTTGAATGCCATCAGCGGCCCGACAATGTGCTTGGCTTGTGTGTACTGCCCGCCAGCCGCTGCCACGGTGGAGGTGACTTCCGAATCAATCATCGCGACGCAGGTGTATAGCAAGCCGATGATCCAGCAGGCAATCAGCGAGCCGTAGGCGCCGCCTTTACCGACCGAGAAGTTCCATCCCATGTACTCGCCGACCAACACGATGCCGACACCGAGGGCCCACACATGGATAGGCCCGAGTACCTTCAGTAGCGAATTTTTTTGCGGCGCCGAGGCCGTGATGCTTTGCGCTGTCATCCTCGTCTCCTTATTCTTCTTCGCCTTCGCGTGAACTCGTCAGGAAGTCTTCGCCGTATTGCGAGCTGGTAAAGCGCGCATCAGCCAGCATCCATGCGAACAACACGATTGAGATAATCCACGCCGCGTACTCCAAAGCTGTCCAGAAATTCATCTCAACCTCCCTCTGATGCGTCGAAGCGCTCGCGAATTACGTCGCGATATTCTGTCTCGGAGACTCGCAGCACGAACATAAAGTACCCGACGATCACCGCAATGGTCAGCAGCAGACTGATTGGCTCGATGGTGTAATCAAAGCGATTAGTGATCATCGGTGCAGCAGCTTCAACCTTCACACCCAGCTTCTCCCACTGCTCGACCATGGCCGGGGTTTGATTCAGCGATTCCCAAGTCGGCACCGCTTTGTCGCCGGCCTTGGGCGGTTCGGCAGTCGCTTTGAAGAGCAGCGGAGCCAGCAGACTGGCGTACACCAGTACTAATACCACCAAGCTGTCGAAGATTTGGCCGGCAACACTTTGTACCGGCGGTTCATAGGGCTTATTCATCATGGCGCTCCCGGATCGGTGTCGACATGCGCTGGGCGCAGCGCAAGCTTGCGCAGGCGTTGGCGGTTCAGGTCGAGGTTGCGAAGGTCTTGCCCGTAGATGTGATCAAGGTCTTCTCGGTAATGCGCCAGCATCGCCAATACTGAGCTGGTGTTGAACAACAGCAGTAAGACGCCGGCAATTAGCAACACCACGCCAATTGGTGAGCTGAGAAATCCGTGGGGCACGACTATATAGGCATAGATAAGACTGGCCCACAGCACGGCGAGTATGAGCAAGGCGCTCCACCGGTCGCGGGAGTACATGGCCTCGGCCCGCTGCTGCATCTCGGGGTCGAGTGACGATTGATTGTGTTGTTTCATCTGCTTCTCCTCCAGATGATTCTTGTGTTTTTTCAGGCATGCATGGAACGCGGCGAGCCTTCTACGAGGCGTTTGCCGTTGAAGCTGCCAACCTCCTTTCGTGGACTGTGATTAGTCAGGTAAATATTTATCTTCGTAAATAATAGACCAGCCGACTCGCGCTGGGAAACGATTTATCGACCTGGCACCCAGTTGGTTCCTGCCAGCGGTATCCCGGCCATCGCAGCTGCCTCCAGGGTGAGTGCGACCAGGTCTTCACGCTCGAGGTGATGCACGTTTTGCTTGCCGCAGGCGCGCGCGATGGTGGTCAGCTCCATGTTCAAGGTTTTCAAATAGTTACGTACGCGCTTGGCGCCGACAGCAGGTTCCAGTCGCTGCTCGAGCTCCGCGTCTTGTGTGGTCACGCCCACCGGGCACTTACCGGTATGGCAATGATGGCAATAGCCGGGTGCGGTGCCAATCGCTTCATAGGCATCCAGCGCAGAATGGTGCTGCCCGTCGCGCACATAGGTTTCCGAGTTACAGCCGAGCGCAAACAGCATACCTTGGCCAATTGCGACAGCGTCAGCGCCCATTGCCAGCGCTTTGGCAACATCCGCGCCGGTGCGAATGCCGCCTGAAACAATCAGTTGCACCGTGCCTTTCATATTCAGATCTTCCAGCGCCTCGACCGCTTGCCGCACCGCGGCCAGGGTCGGGATGCCGACATGCTCGATGAAGCAGGTTTGGGTGGCAGCGGTACCGCCTTGCATACCATCGACCACCACCACGTCAGCGCCCGAATGCACTGCCAGCTTCACATCATGGAAGGTGCGGGTAGCGCCCACTTTCACATACACCGGTTTTTCCCAGTCGGTCATTTCGCGTAGCTCAAGAATCTTGATCGCGAGATCATCAGGGCCGGTCCAGTCGGGGTGACGACACGCTGAACGTTGATCGACGCCTTGCGGCAGAGTGCGCATGCTCGCCACGCGCGGATTTACTTTTTGTCCGAGAAGCATGCCGCCACCGCCGGGTTTTGCACCTTGACCGATCACGACTTCAATTGCATCTGCCTTGCGTAAATCATCCGGGTTAAAGCCGTATCGTGAGGGCAAGCACTGATACACCAGTGTTTTGGATGACCCGCGCTCTTCTTGCGTCATGCCACCGTCACCGGTAGTGGTGCTTGTGCCCATTTCGGTCGCGGCGCGGCCGAGGGCTTCTTTCACATTCGCTGACAATGCACCGAAGCTCATGCCAGCGATGGTGATCGGAATGTCGAGCTCGACCGGTTTCTTTGCAAAGCGTGTGCCGAGCACGGTTTTTGTGGAGCATTTTTCGCGATAGCCTTCCAGTGGATAGCGCGATAGTGAACCCGCTAAAAAAAGCAAATCATCAAAATGCGGCACGCGGCGCTTGGCACCGAGACCACGGATTTCATATAAGCCATGCGCCGCGGCATTTTGAATGTAGTCGATCACGCTGCGGTCGAAGCTGGCCGATTCCTCAGTAGAGCGACGCTTGAATTGAACGGGTTTCATATCCATGATGTTCTTCCTGCCGGCGTGCGGCTTAATATTCCTGATTAGCGTCAGCGTTCCAGTGATAGAGGCTGCGCGCAGAGGCAACACGCTTGAATGAGGCCGGGTCGTGTTGCAAGCCCGCTTCGCGCAGCAACTCAGCCACTGTGGCACGGTCCTCGTCGGTCATTGGCTCAAAGCGCGCATCGGCACCGAGCGACTTGGCTTCGCCGCGCAGATAGATCACCGCTTCGTACAATGAGTCGCCAAGTGCATCGCCAGCATTTCCGCAAATCACCATGCGACCGGCTTGCGCCATGAAGCCGGAGAAGCTACCGACCGAGCCACCGACCACGATGTCGCCACCTTTGAGTGAGATACCACAGCGCAGACCAGCGTCACCATCAATTACCAGCAGGCCACCATGCGCCGTGGCACCGGCACCATTCGAGGCGAAGCCTTTGACATGCACACGACCGCTCATCATGTTTTCAGCGACACCAGTACCCGCACTGCCGTGTACGATGACAGTCGCTTTTTTGTTCATGCCGGCGGCGTAGTAGCCCGCATGGCCATGAATCTCAACTGTGACGGGTTCATCGAGCCCGACCGCGATACTGTGCGCGCCATCTGGATTTAGCACCTCGATATGACGTTGATCATCCGCTTGCAATTGCTTATGCAAAAATTGATTCACCTCGCGCAGTGGTGTACTGGCGAGGTCGAAGCTCACGCGTTCCATACGTACATCTCCTCCGGCGCTGGCTCGAATACTTTGGCGTTTTTTACATCAGGCAGATGCGCTAACGAGCGGAACTCGCTAGCGATAGCGACATAATCATCAGTCTCAGCGACGACGGCCGGCTTGCAAGCGAATGGATCGCGAATCAGTGCCAGCTTGTCGGGCGTACCCATCAAGAAGGTAAAGAAACCATCCAGTTCTTCGAAGCCGGCGTGTAGCGCAGCCTCCAGATCATCGCCTTCCCGCAAGCGCCACTCCAGAAAACGACAGGCCGCTTCGGTGTCGTTGTCGGTATCGAAGTGAATGCCGTGCGGCTCCAGCTTGCGACGCAAACCATACGGGTTTGATAGCGAGCCGTTATGTACCAGGCAAAAATCTTCACCCGCAGTGAATGGGTGCGCACGATCCGGTGTCACCGCCGACTCGGTCGCCATGCGAGTGTGCCCAACTAAATGCGAACCGGTGAGCGAAGCGAAGTCGTAGCGATTCGCCACCATTGATGGCGTACCGATATCCTTGTACAGATCAATGGTGTGACCCGTCGATAGGATATGCAGTAGTGGGTAATGCTCGCGCAGCCATTTCTTGACGATGTCGGGCGATACATCGAAAGTCAGCACGGCATGGTTGTGCTTAATATCGATTTTCGATGGCACACCGAGATGCTCTTTTAATCCGTGCGTCAAACCATGCCAATCGAAGTCGGCGCCGGCCTCGGTCAGACCCGAATACAAACTGATCTTGCGCGCCGTGCCTTTCAGCGGATCGGCAAATACGGCCAATCCGGCAGAGTCCGGGCCGCGATCGGTCATCCCGATCAGCATAGGCACCATCAATTTGCCGAGTTGTTCTCTGAGTGCAGGCTTCTTCACCAGCAGTCCCACGATTCCACACATGATGTTTTCTCCTTGGTTCAGTTCAAAAGAACTGAAGGTACTGATCCACTTCCCAGTCCGAGACATGACGCATGTACTCCACCCACTCCATGCGTTTTAGCTCAAGGAAGTCGTTTGCCAGCGGTCCGAGTGCGCCCTTGATTACGTCGTCCTTTTCGAACGCATCGAGTGCTTCTTTCAAGTTCTGTGGCAGCAGTCTTATGCCTTGCTTGCGCAGTTGCGCCGGGCTCATATCGTAGAGGCTATCGACTACCGGCTCACCCGGATCCAGTTTGCGTTCGATACCATCCAGACCCGCAGCGATCACTGCAGCGGTGGCGAGATACGGGTTGGCAGAACCATCCGGCAGACGCAATTCAATACGACCACCGGGTCCACGGATCATGCCGGAGCGGTTGTTATTACCGTAGCAGATATAGGCCGGCGCCCAAGTAGCACCGGTCAATGAGCGGCCCACGACCAAACGCTTGTAGCTGTTGACCGTCGGGCAGCACACTGCCGCCAGTGCCGAGGCATGCGCCAGTAAACCGCCAGCAAAATGATAGGCGAGGGTAGAGAGGTCGAGCCCACGCTTGTCGGATTTATCTTCGAACAGGTTTTTCTTACCGTTGCCGATGCTCATGTGCATGTGCAAGCCATTACCCGGACGATTACTGAAGGGTTTGGGCATGAACGAGCAAATCAGTCCCATCTCGGCTGCGATCTCAGCCGCGCCCATTTTGAAGAAGGTGTAATGATCGCAAGACGTGAGTGCATCGGTGTAGGTGTAGTTGATCTCGAACTGGCCGTTGGCATCTTCATGATCGATCTGATACACATCGATACCCACTGCGCGCAGCGACTCTGCCAGTCGCTCCAGAAATGTGCGTGAGCGCGACAAGCCTTTGTAGTCGTAGCAGGGCTTGGCTAAGGTGTCGGAGGCGTCACTCGGCACCAAGCGACCTTCGACTTTTCTCAGCAGAGAAAACTCTGGCTCCATCCCGGTGTAAAAAATCCAGCCCTTGGCTTCCATGCGCTCTAGCTGCGATTTCAGTACAAAGCGCGAGCAATAAGGCCAGGGTTCACCATGCACATGACCATCCGAAGCCATGCGTGCATAGCCAGGTTGCCAGGGCACCACGCTCAGCGTACTCGGGTCACCCACCGCCATAAAGTCGCCATCCGCGTTAGGTTTCATGCCCATACCCGCTAACGCGAAACCGGCGAACCCGGCACCGTCGGTGATTACGGTGTCATAGTGCTCCACCGGCACCGACTTCGCCTTAGCCGCGCCATGCACATCGACGAACTGCGCCAATACATATTTGACGCCATGTTCTTTCAGATATTTTTTCGCCTCTGCTGGTTTCATGGTTTCCCCCCCCTTCATCTGGCCCTCAAGCTTGGGCCGGTTTGTTATTCGCGCCTCAACCCAGCGCCCGTGACAAGCTTTCGCTGCCAATCGGGCCACCTCCCATGTCATGCACGATCTCGCACAGCGTCTCCCACATATAGCTGGCGTAGGTGCCGTCCAGCCAAATTTGGTAGGCAATACCGGTCGGTGTCTGCAGCGCAGCGACGGTGGCGCCAACGCCAACGACCGAGGTAAGCACTAGCGCGCCATCATTCGGATCGAGTGTCGCCATATCGACCGAGCAGGTTTGGCGGAACAGATCGATGGCCTTCGGCCCCATGATGATCAGTGCGGCATCGTAGTGTGGCACCGGATAGACGTTGGGCGCATCCGACAGTGCCAACACGCGCGAGACGGCATCGTTCGACTGATCCGCTTCGATCAGGTATTCGGTCAGGCCGAGGCGAGCGATGAATGCGCCTTCGCTACGACACCAGCGGTTTGGCTGAGTCGGTGTGCTGATACCTGCTGCGTTCAGTGCGGCAGCAGCACCAGGGCCTTTGACGCCAGCTCGCGGGCGATGGCTGAGGTCGCCCAGCGCGACCGCATGCAGTGCATTCGCTTGTTCATTGGAGAACGCAGCAACCACACGCATGTGTTCTATGTCGGTCCAGCGCGCGGCGTGTGCAGACTGCACATCGGTGAGTGGGCTGACGCGTGCCGGGGTGCTCATGCAATCTCCTTCTGGCGCAAGTTCTCGGGATCAAAGAACGGTGTTGCACAGACCTCGGCACTCACCATGCTGCCGTCGCTGAGGCGAATCTGAAAGCGCGTGCCGACATCGCACATCTGCGGTGGCAAGAACGCCAGACCAATGTGATGACCGAGATTCGGACTCCAGTAGCAGCTGGTCACACGACCAACGATCTCGCCGTTTTGAATAATCAGATGGCACTCGCTCGGCACTGCACCTGTATGCGTTACGGGCAGTTGAAAGCCGGCCAGCTTGCGTTTGAGCGGCAGCTCACGCACGATTTTCAATGAGCGCTGACCAATGAAGAAGGGCTTGTCCATCTTCACCGCCCATTCCATGGAGACCTCGAACGGATGCGTCAGACCATCGGTATCCTGACTGACGATCAAGTGACCTTTTTCCAGTCGCAGCAAGCGCTGTGCCTCAACCCCGAACGGACCGATGCCATATGGCTTGCCGGCTTCCATCAGTGCATCCCACAGCGTTGCACCGTACTCGGCGGGTACATGAATCTCATAGCCCCACTCACCGACGAAGCCCACCCGCATGATGCGCGCAGGGATACCTGCGATGATTCCTTGGCGCACTGCGAGGTAAGGGAAAGCCGCTGACGATAGATCAACATCACACAGCGGGCCGAGTACCGCACGTGAATCCGGGCCGGCCAGGTTGACTGAAGCATAGGATCCGGTGAGATTGATGATGCCGCATTGCAGACCCCACTCCGCATTCAGGCGCGACATTTCGCGGTAAACGTTGGCGGCACCCGAAGTGGTGGTGGTGAAGTAGTAAACATTTTGTTCGAGATGCGCGATCACGCCTTCATCAGTCACCACGCCCGATTCATCGCACATGATCGCGTAGCGAGTACCGCCGACCTTCAACAGATCAATGCGCGCGGTGTATACACGGTTCAGGAACTCGGCAGCTTGCGGACCACGCACCTCGATTTTTCCGAGCGTACCAACATCAATCAGCGCGACCTTGCTGCGCACACGACGCACTTCATCATGAATGCTGTCGGTGCGTGATTTACCCGGCTGCGCGTAATACTCCGGTCTTTCCCAAACCCCAGCCGGCATGAACACGGCACCCAAGCCTGCGTGGCGACCATGCAATGGGCTGTGTCTTTGTGGATGGAATCCGCGACCCGCCAGATGCGACATTGGCACCGGATGGAAAAATGGTCGCGCCGTGGTAGTGCCAACTTGTTCAGGTGACTTGCTCAGCAGGCGCGCCAGAATGCGCAGCGCAGTCATGTTCGAATGCTTGCCCTGGCTCGGGCCCATGCCAACGGTCGAGTAGCGCTTCAGCAGCTCGATATTGTCGTAACCTTCCTGCACTGCATTCGAAAAATCCTTCAGCTGCAAATCCTCATCGAAGTCGACAAAGTTTTTCGCTTTGGGATGCTCGACCACAGGCCATGAATAACTTGGCTCGCTGTCGTCGGCCGGTGCAGCTGGTATGGTTAGTGACACATTCAGCGCGAAAGCGGCGGCTGAAGTACCTGCGCGTGCGCCATCGGCCATTCGCGCATCAAAGCCATAAACGCCGTTCACGCGTCCGCAGGCGTACACGCCTTCGGGGAGGTTGGCGGGCACGAATTGCTGTGTGCGCTCGTCGAAGCGCATCTTGGCGCCGCTCTGATACAGCAAGTTAGCGGCAGGTGCCCAGCCCGTACTCATCGCCAAGCCATCGCAATCAAAGCGAAGCGCTGTCGCGGTATCTGCAACGCCATTACGCACACGGCATATCGTGACCGCGCCAAGTTCACCGCGATCATCCGCGTGTGCTTCGTACACGCCACTACCCAGCAGACACTCAACGCCACGCGCGCGCACCGCATTGACCAAAGCCGAGGCAGGTACGATGTCACGCAAGTCGGCAATCGCCAGCACTTGTACACCAGCTGCCAACAGATCCAGCGCCAGCCGGTAGCCATCTTCATTCGCTGCATTAATCACTACGCGTCGTGCTGGCTGCACCGCGTAGCGATAAATCAAACGCTGCATCGCTGAGCCAAGCATCACACCCGGCAAATCATTATTGCGGAACACGGTTGGCTGCTCGTAAGCACCACCGGCCACGATGGTCGCTTTGGCGCGCAGCTTCACCATCTTGTCGGCATCGATCAGTGGTATCCACTGATCCGCATACCAGCCCGCTGCCGTGGTCGACTCAAGAATTCGAATCTGCGCATGCTGGCGCGCTCGCTGCAGCAATGCGTTGGTCTGATCGCGCCGTGTGTTGTCAGCGCCAAGTTGATACATGCCCGAGCCGCCAGCGCGTGCATTCTCATCCACCAGCACCACATGGGCACCGGCGTCAGCAGCGGCCAGTGCCGCACTGAGACCAGAGGGTCCGGCGCCAATGACGAGTACATCGCAGAAGTCGTAGTGTTTCGCGGTTCTGATATGCGGCGTATTCAGATCCAGGCGACCGAGGCCGGTGATGTTGCGGAACATGCGCTCCCATAGCGGGAACAAGCGCTTGTTGTGAAAGGCTTTGTAGTAAAAGCCCACTGGCAGAAACGCCGACAGCTTATCGAGAAAGCGTACGCGATCACGCTGTACGCCACCCCAAGTATTTACTGCAGACAGATCCATACCTGCGCGCACCGGTATGACATCACCGCGTACATTCAGGCGTTGTCCGTCCTGCACCATGACGTTGACATCATGATTCGCCATCGACAGAATGCCGCGCGGCCGGTGGTACTTGAAGCTGCGGCCGAGTGTGCGGGTACCCGCAGCCCATAGCGCGCTGCTGATAGCATCACCCTCAAAGGCGACGTACTCGCGACCCTCGAAGCGGATTTTTATGGTTTGGGAGCGGTTGATCCACTCATCTGGCATGACTGGCAAGCGGCTCATGGCTCGGCTCCCGGTAACCAGGTTCGCAACACGCGGTCGGCGGCAGTATCCCGCTCGGCGATAAACCAGGTATTCGATGGGGTGTGGCACCACCACTCGCGCTTTATGCCGGGTGAGCCATTGCGATTGAATACGTAATCAGCCCATTCATCATCAGTGCAGGTATTCGGGTCGGGGCTGACGCGCACCTCGCCCCAATAAATAAACTCGGCAATCGCGCGTGGACCGTTGACGGGGCAGGGCATTAGTTTCATCTCAGTGCCCCACGCTCGCAGCGCCTTTTTCGCCGGTCAGCGAATAGTTGCGGAAGCGATCCAAAGAAAATCCGGTGATCAATTCATGCGGCGTATCATTGGCAACCGTCCATGCCATGGTCTTGCCGCACACTGGGGTAGCTTTAAAGCCCCAAGTGCCCCAGCCTGCATCCAGATAAAAACCTTCAACCTCGGTCTTGCCCATGAGGGGCGCGAAGTCGGGCGTCATGTCGGCCATGCCCGACCACTGACGGTTCACCTTCACATGCGACAGGAAGGGGAACATGTCGAGCATGTGCGCCGACAAGGTCTCTGTGAAGTCAAGCGTCGAGCGCGTTGAATGCACCTCATAGGGGTCGAGCGAAGCACCCATCACCAATTCGCCGCGGGCGCTTTGGCTGATATAGATGTGCAAGCTGCCCGAGACAAAAATCTGATCCAGCCACGGCTTCATGGGCTCGCTCACCATCGCTTGCAATGGGTGAATGTAGAGCGGGGTGCGGATGCCGACCATATCAGTCACACGCGGCGTAAAACCGGCCACTGCACACAGCACCTTGCTGGTTTTGATGGGGCCGCGTGTTGTTTGCACACCGACCACTTTGCCAGCGACCACGTCAATGCCAGTCACCGCGGTTTGCTGGTGAATTTCAACGCCGCGCTGGCAGGCGCCGCGACCATAACCCCAAGCCACTGCGTCATGACGCGCGATTGCGCCGGGTGCGTGATACAAGGCGCCGAGTATGGGCGCATGACCGCCGCACGTAATGTCAATCGATGGGCAGGACCGCTTGACGAAATCCGGACCGACCAACTCCGATTCAATGCCGTAGTGTTTGTTGACCTCGGCGCGCCAGCGCATGGTGCGGACTGCAGAGTCCGTGTGTGCCAAGGTGAAGTGGCCACGGGTTGAGTAGAACAGATTGAGATCAAAGTCTTCCGCAAGGTCCTGCCACAATTGCACCGAGGCATCGTAGAACTTCACGCCCTCGGGCGTCAGGTAGTTGGAGCGGATGATGGTGGTGTTGCGGCCGGTGTTACCACCACCGATATAGCCTCTTTCCAGCACCGCGACACGCTTGATGCCGTGGTCGCGCGCCAGATAATAGGCAGCGGCCAGTCCGTGACCGCCGGCACCGATAATGACTACGTCATAGTCCGACTGAAGGTCGGTGGGCGTGGAGAACATCCTCGGCTCGGGGTGCGAGCGGCTGAGGCCAAATCGAAGCAGTCGCCAGGGCATAAAAAAGTATCTTTTGGGTTGGGTGCACGCTGCTTTGACGGCAGCGCAAAGTTTCTTCATACTAAACAATTATTCTTATAGCTCACTTTTTTGGGTGGGTCAACCACAGAAAATGGGGAATGATGGTCAACAAGCGTTTAGCACCCCCGGCGGCGGTAAATGAGGAGGCGGCGGGTGGCGATGGTCTGGCGATAGCGCGCTACCTTGGCGCTGAGCTGCGCGAGAAGCGGCTGGCTCACGGGCTGACGATTGCCGAGGTTTCGAAGCTGGCGGGCATCTCGCGCGGGATGTTGTCCAAGATCGAGAACGGGCAGTGCGCGACCAGTCTGGATACTTTGCACAGATTGGCGCGCGCGCTCGGGCTTTCGCTCTCAGCATTGTTTCGCGATGTGGACATGATCGAGGGTAACGCGCAGCTGGTGCGTGCCGGTGAGGGCATGGAGGTGGTGCGGCGCGGTACACGCTCGGGCCACACTTACCGTTTGTTGGCCTACGACCAAGGCCCGGAAAAGCTGTTCGAGCCTTTCCTGATTAGCCTGGACGATGCCTCCGAGGTGTTCCCCACCTTTCAGCATCCGGGTACCGAGCTGATTTATATGCTGCAGGGACGCATGACCTACCGCCACGGCAATGAGACCTATGAGATCGGGCCCGGCGACACCCTGACCTTCCGCGGCGACGTACCGCACGGCCCCGAGGTGCTGAGCGATACACCAACGCTGTTTTTGGCAATCATCATCTATGGCAGGGGGCGCGAGTGAGCGAGAGTGGGGTGGTGATTGAGCAAGCCAGTAGTGCCGACATTCCGGCATTGGTCGGCTTGCTTGCTGCACTGTTCGGTATTGAGCAGGATTTCAAGCCTGACACCGAGCGCCAGAGACGCGGTTTGGCTGGGGTCTTAACCAGCCCGAACGCCTGCATCATGGTTGCTCGCTCAGCGCAAGGAGAAGCGATCGCCATGTGCTCAGCGCAATTGGTGTTTTCAACGGCTGAAGGTGCGCACTCGGCATGGATTGAGGACATGGTGGTGCATGAGGCTTGGCGCAGGCACGGCATCGGCCGTCAGGTACTAGAGGCTGTCCTGGCTTGGGCCAGCGACCGTGGCGCTACGCGCGCACAGCTGTTGGCAGATTTGGACAATCAACCGGCGCTTGATTACTACCAGCACCTTGGCTGGGACGAGACACGACTGATCGCGCGCCGCTTGAGTCTGTAACTGCGCCCGCGAAACTCGGATTAGCGTGCGCTGGTCACTGACAGCTGACCAAAAAAGCAAGAAGATAAAACTGCTTACCCATCGAATCTGATTGACAATATGAAGCACGACGCTACAATTGTAGCAAATGACTACTGGGGACGCCATCATGGGAATGCCCGTTCGAATCGACGACCAACTGTATGAACAAGCCAAGGCCCACGCCCAAGCCGAGCGACGCACCATCGCCGGGCAGCTCGAATTCTGGGCAATGGTCGGTAAGACCGCTTTGGACAACCCGGACTTACCCATTGACTTCGTGCGGGATCTGCTGGTCGCTAGAGCCGAGGGCCCGACCTTAGCGACTCCCTTTGTCCCGCAGGGCGGGGATTGATGGCAGAGCCCGTCGTACAGGTTCTGCAGTCGGCCGCTTTTTCGCGAGCCTACAAGAAGCTCCACAAAAACCAGAAAGCGGACGTGGACGTCGCCGTCGATGTTATCGTCAAGTCACCAGATCTTGGTGAACCCAAGCGTGGCGATCTAGCCGGCGTGTATGTCTACAAGTTTAAGAGCCAGAATCAACTTATGCTGCTCGCCTATGAGTATGATCCGAAGACTCGCATGTTGCTTTTACTAGGCAGTCACGAGAACTTTTATCGGAACTTGAA
>Ga0315902_10001640_pt1 | contig 35685 bp, 58 predicted proteins | sample LakEriMetagenome_9_FD_203523 | JGI IMG/M metagenome (GOLD analysis project Ga0315902, IMG submission 203523) | Freshwater fungal communities from buoy surface, Lake Erie, Ohio, United States - Buoy 12 MA117 | ecosystem: Environmental > Aquatic > Freshwater > Lake > Lake biofilm | place: USA... | reverse complement strand
GAGCAACTCGGTGTAATAGAGGTGGCAGACCCAGAGCAATACGACCAGAGATTCTACTGGGGCGTAGGTAATCCTAAGCAACTAGAGGATGTAACCGTGTCACCAGAGGATGCAACAGAACCTATTATTGCAAAGGGACTGAAGAGCCAATGGATTGCTCAGGTTAAAGACACAGCAGGCAAACTGCTATCTGCTACTGACTGGATGATTATTCGTAAGATAGAGCGTAGTGTAGAACTACCTACAAACATCCAAGCATTTAGAACTGCTGTGCTTGCTGAAGTAAATAGGTTAGAGGTTGCTATTGCTGGCTGTGCAGATGTAGAAGCATTGATTGCTGTGGTTGCAACTCAACAGTGGCCTACAAATGAATGAAGTATCCAATTGTCAATAGAGACTATTACATCATTTACTTAGAGTTTTCTTTTGATATGTATTGGCTACACACCGATGTGTTTAAGTGGTCTAAAGAAATAAAAGAAGAATACATTAAAGATTTAAATACATTGCAATCATTACTAGATTCACCGTTGTATGGAATGGTTGATAATGATAAGTTAGGTAAGTTTGGAAAGACAATTGGTTTTACATATCTACAGGACTTGACAGGAAATGATGGCAATACATACCAGATTTATAAAAGGAGTTTATAATGGGTAAGCTAATTGGCAGCATCTTAGAACCCTTTACTGGAGCTAGGGCTACACAGAGGGCCGCTGAACAGGCTGCTCAACAGCAACAGCAAGCAGCACTAACATCTGCCAACGTAGCTGCCTTTAGGCCAGTAGGCATCACCAGTAGATTTGGTACTTCTCAGTTTGGATACCAAGATATTGGTGGCGTACCTCGCCTGTCATCTGCGTCCTATACTCCATCAGAAGATATTGCTGCAATCAGAGATGCGCTACTTGGACAAGCAGGCACAGTAGGCTTAGCTCAGGCACTTGGTGCTGGTCCTACGGCTGCAAGGTTATTCAGTCTTGGAGAAGGCTATCTATCTGATACACCAGAGCAAGCAAGACAGAGATACTTTTCTGAGCAACAGGCATTGTTAGCACAACCAAGACAAGCAGAAGAGCAACGACTAGCTGCTTCTGTGTTTGGCCGTGGTCGTGCTGGTCTTAATGTTGGTATGACTGGTCAGCCTGAACTAGCTGCGTTAGCTCAAGCTCGAAGACAACAAGACTTAGCACTTGCCGCACAGGCAGAGCAAGCAGCACAACAGAGACTAGCATTTGGTACAGATGTACTAGGCACTGGTCTTGGACTACAGACACAAGCTCTGGCTCCTTTGTCTTCACTGCTTGGTACTGCTATGACTGTCGAAGAGATTGGGCAGCAACCTTATCAACTTGGCTTACAAGCTGGTGGTCTAGCTCAAAGCGGCGCACAAGCTGGCGCTAGCTTACTTGGTGCTGGTTTATCGCAGGCCGCACAGACTCGCTTCCAAGGCGTACAAGCTGGTAACGCTGCTAATGCAAACTTTTTAGCAGGATTGATGGGCGCTGGTTCTAATATCTACGGCATGAATCAAATGGCTGATGCATATAGATCCAGAGGCGGTGGAGGATTTCCTCCGTTTGGAATGGGGCCTTTTGGTTAATCCATATAATTATAGAAATTTTATTTAGCTATAGTATAAAGTTTAGGAGAAACAAATGGGACGTTCAGTATCTACATTAGAAAATATGGTTGGATTTGACCCATATGCCTATGCACTGCGCAGGCAACAGTTATTTAATGCTCCTGTTGCACAGGCTCAAAATCCATATGAACGAATGGGTGCAGCGTTAGGTAATATTGTAGGCGGTTCTATATTTGGATTAGAAGACCAAAATCTTAAACGAGCAGCAGACATTAATCGTATTTACTCGGATGTCATGGCAGGTACTGATCCTACTCAACCTGATTTTGCTGACCGTCTTGGTATTTTAACAAGGCAGCTTTCAAATGCTGGTTATGGAGATGCTGCTATGTACGCTTCAAATCAAGCTCGTGCTATTAAAAAAGAGGCTGCTGCAGAAGCCCGCGCCGAAGAAGAACTCGGTATTCGTAAAGAAGATTTAGAACTTAGGAGAAAACAAGCAGCAGAAGCAAAAGAAACTAATCTTGTTACTACTAATGGCGATCCAATTGTTAAGAAAGAAGGTAAGTTTTTTGTTCAAACAACAGATGATGAAGGTAATGTTCAATTAAATCCATACAGTAAAAAAGCATATGGACCTATAGAAACTAAATCTGATTATGCTAGAGCACAAGCTGCAGCAGGCGGCAGTGCGCAAAGACAAGCAGTGTATGGTCCTGGTGGTATACCGATTGGCTATGATGTTCTAGATAGCAAAGGTAATTTTGTTCGTAGAGAATTATTTAGAGGAGGCGCTGGAACCGCTGCTGGTCCTGAACAACCAACACCTGGAGCAGCCCCTAAAAAAGATAAAAAAGAAAGACCACCAATAGGCGGTGTGTTATTTCCTCCACGGTAATCACAATGGCATTGGCAGACATTATATCCGCAAAAAGAGCAGGATACTCAGACAAAGAAATAGCTGAGTATCTATCTCAACAAGCAGGTGCTGACTATCAAGGAGCTATTGAAGCAGGTTATTCAGATAAGGATATTATTAAATTTTTAAATACCAGAGACTTTGGTATAGGCGAATCTTTTGCTAGAGGTGCTGAACGAGGAGCCACTGGTTTTATTAGAGGAGGCGCAGACCTTCTTCGTAAAGCTGGTATTGATGTGTCAGCTACAGAGCAAACTGGAGTAACACCAGAAGGATATATTGATCCTTTAACTGGTATGCAAGGAACTCCAATATCAGCAGAGACAACAAGCTTAGTAGCTCCTGGTCAGCGTCAATTAACTGATATTGAACGAGAACAAGAGTATAGGGCAATGCTCGAGCAAAGACCAGTAGCCACTCTTGGTGGTTATTTTGCTGGTGCTGTTGCAGGAGATCCTACAAACTTAATTGGCTTTACAGCAAGGACAGCACTTAAAGGCGCTGGTCAGTTAGGAACATTAGGCGCTGTTCAAGGAGCAATGGAGCCTATCTATGAAGAGTTAGATGACTCTAGACTTCGTAACATTGCTTTTGGTGCTGGTGTTGGTGGACTCTTTGGTGCTGGCTTTGGCACTCTTGCTGGACGGTTTGCTCGTAAGGCAGAACAAAATGCAGCTAAAGTAGAAGGCGATACACCAGCCGTAACTAAAACTCGAGAAGAGATTGAAGCTGAGCTTCCTGCGCTAACTCCCTCTGACCAACCAGCAGCATTGCTGTCTAGACTACCAGAAGCTGATCAATCAATTGTAGATAATATTTTATCTCGTTATGAAGATGTTAATATTCTACCGCCAAAAGCTTTTGATGAAGTAGCTACAGCATTAGAGACTACTAACCCACAAGCTGCTGCACTATTTCGTGGTGCTAAAGAATTACCAGAAGCAAAGACTGCTCAAGGACAAGCATCTCTTTTAAAAGGACAACAGCCAGACTTAGAGGCCCAGGCGCAGACAGCGCTTATTAAAGCAGACTTACAAAAAAGAACTAATTTAAATGCTGCTAAAGTAACTGGCGATGATATAGCTGAAGCATCATCAGCTACTAAGTTTGAACGTACTGGTGATATTAGAGACTACCTTACTGACCCAGTCAGAACTGCTCCTTTAAATCCTGAGCAGATAAAAAAGATGTTGTCGCCTGATAATCCTTACAGAGGACAGAATCTTAAAACTGCCTTAGCTACAGATAATAAAATTATTGATGCCTTGTCATCTCTTATTGGTCCCACATTTGGACGGTTTAATAGAGAGAAAGCAGCTAAGACTTGGGCACAAGTAGAAACTAAAGGTGAATCCTTACCGTATGAAGTTGCAGTTAACAGCATGATTAATCGAAAACAAGAAGAAGTCTTTGGTGCTGAGGTTGTATCAGCTATTGCTAAAAACTTAGCCAACGATATTGCATCTCTTGATAGTCTTAAAGATGTAGCTAGACTAGCTAAAGAACAAAACAATGAAGAGTTTTACGCCTATGCTACACAGCAGCTTGCTAAAATCACTGCGTTGTCTTCATCTTTAGATGGAAACCTAAGTAACCTTGGTAGAGCATTAGCATATACAAAACAAGTTAAAAAGATAATTGATCAGGGTGGTACGCTGCCGCCCTACCTTGGAGGCTTTAAGTGCTAAAGAATCAAGATGCCTGTAAACAAGCAGTAGACGCATACTTTGATGCGCTTCGTAATATTGATAATATGAATGTCGATCAAGGCGCTAAAGTAGATATGAAGGCTAAGCTAACTAAGAAGGTTGCTGAAACACCTGCTTGGAGAAATAGAATGTCAGAGTTAGTTATTAACTCTTATATTTCTGCTCTTGGTACACCAGTTGTTAACTTGCTGTCAACAATTGCTAAAGCGCCTTTCTTAATTACAGAACGAGCATTGCTTGGTTTAATGCCTGGAAATAAAGTTAAACTAGGTGAGACTACTGCAATGATGCGTGGCTTCTTTGATGGTATAGCTGACGGAATAGGATTTTTTCAACAAGGCTGGAAAGAAGGGATGCCGTTGGACTCCACTGTTGTAGACACTACTATTGGATTTGGTAGATCAGTTACATCTGGCCCAATTGAAAAAGCTGTTGCTCCTGTAGTGACTGCGCCTACTAAAGCTTCGGTAGCTATTGATGAGTTTTCAAAAGCTATCTTTCGTAGGATGCAACTTAATGCTAAGGCATATCGCATATCTAAATCGTTACCAGAAGATAAACTTGGTGGCTTAACCAGAGATGAAATGTATACCAAACTTCGTACAGTTGATATCTCTGATCCTACAAAAGTAGGTAATGAAAGAGCATGGCAACAAGAACTTAAAAAACTATCACCAGATTTAGTTGATGAACTAATAAACTTTTCTAAGATTCAAACATTCCAACAAGAACTTGGTGAGATTGGGAACATGATGCTTAGAGCAAAGGCTAAGGTTCCAGAGTTAGTGTTTGTTGCTCCATTTATTAAGACACCTATCAACATCCTTAAAGATGCTTTGTCTTATACTCCTGCTAGTTTGTTTATGAAATCTTTTAAAGGACGTAGAGACGAGGCAGCAGCTAGAGTTCTTATTGGTACTGGTTTAGGACTGATGGCAGGTAAGGCTGTTATTGATCAAAATTTAACAGGCAGTTATCCAAAAGACCCAGGCCGTAGAGAAGCTATGATAGCTGCTAAAATACCTGAATACTCTGTTAAGATTGGAGACACTTGGTACTCTTATGCTCGTATTGAGCCGCTTGCTACTGTGTTAGGTATTGTAGCTGATGCTGCTGAGACTGGTATTGATTACCTTAAAACACCAGATAAGGATAGGAAAACTGAGAAGGTTGCAGTTGATGCTGTCCTAGCTATTACAAAGAATCTTACATCTAAAACATTCTTAGAAGGTATTACTGGATTACTACAAGCAGTGCATGATCCAGAGAGATATGGTGGTTCTTATATTAATAGCTTTGCTGGCTTATTAGTGCCAGGAGTTGTAGCTCAGTTTGCTCGAGGTACTGACCCAGTTCAGCGTGAGATAACAACATTTGATACTGCATTAGCTAATAGGATTCCTGGGCTACGCACAGACCTGCCAGTTAAGTATGATATCTTAGGTCAGCCTAAAGAGAATCTTGGTTATGGCGTTAGTGGTACACTAGGTATTGCTACTAAAGCAGCTACTCAAACTCCATTACAAAAAGTAATTGAAGATGTAGGCTTTACTTATACTAAGCCAGAGAAAAAGATTCAAGGAGTAGAGCTAGATGAAACTACTTATGAAAAATATTCTAAGTTATCTGGTGATATGATTCGTCAAGAACTAGAACAAGTCATTGCTGATCCTACATTTAACCAATATACTAAAGCTCAAAAGAATTTTATTATGAAACGAGTAGCAGAGCGTATGCGTACTGCAGCAACTAATATTATCTTTGGTGAAAAGATGGACACAGACCCAGACTTTAGTAATGAGTTTGTACGTCAGCGTTTAAAAAGACGCGGTGAAGTTCCTGAAGAAGAATAATAGTGAGTGATCCAGCCGCAACTGCCAGAGCCGCGCTATCTGGTATTAAAGAAGCTGTACAGATTGGCAGAGAGATTAAGGAAACTGCCAACGAAGTCAATACCTTCCTAGACGAAGAAGCCAAAGCCAGACTAGCCTGGAAACGCAAACAGCAACAGATTGAACGCCGTGGTGACATGATGTTCATGACTGCTTTTGATGAATATAAAATTATCAGACAGATTAGAGAAGCAGAGCAAGAGATGTATAAACAGATTGAATTAGAGTATGGCAAGCCTGCTGTCTCTGAGGTCAAGTCTCTTATTGCTCAGATGCGTAAGCAGCACAGAGAATTAACTGATGACTTCTATCGTAAGCGTATGGAAACAAGACGAGAAGTATTCTGGATACTGGTTACCTCTGGTCTTGTGTATGGTTTATTTAAATTTATGGGGCTAATGTAATGATTACACTTCTGTCTACTCTTATATCCTTCCTAATGGGTGGTCTACCCAAATTCCTAGACTTCTTCCAAGATAGGTCAGACAAGAAGCATGAGCTTGAGATGGCTCGTATGCAGACTGAGCGTGAGCTACAGATGGCAGAGCGTGGCTTTCTAGCACAGGCTAGAGTAGAAGAGATACGCACAGACCAAGTAGCAATGCAGACAGCAGTGCAAGAACGGCAAGCCCTGTATGCACACGACATCGAGATTGGTAAAGGCGCATCGCAGTGGGTTATTAATCTTCGTGCGTCAGTGCGTCCTATCATTACCTACGGTATGTTTACTATGCTACTCTTTGTAAACATCTTTGGTTTCTTCTACGCATGGAAGACTGGTGTGCCTTTTGATATGGCTATGTCAATCCTCTGGGATGAGGACAGCGCCATCATCTTCTCAAGCGTGATTGCCTTCTGGTTTGGTACTCAGAGCTTTAAGAAATGAAAGTATCAAAAGAATGCATCGACATGATAAAGCATCATGAAGGCGTTAGGACTCGCCCTTATCGTTGTCCTGCACTTCTATGGACTGTTGGTGTTGGTCATGTCATTGATCCCACACATATTGGAGTAAAACTAGATGAGCGAAAGAACCTACCAATCCCACCAGGATGGGACAGAACCCTTTCAATGGCAGAAGTGGACGAAATCCTATCCAATGATTTGGCTACGTTCGAGCGAGGCGTATTACGATTGTGTCCTACTGGTCTTACTCAGTCTCGCTTTGACAGCCTCGTTTCCTTCTCTTTCAATGTTGGTCTCGGCAATCTCCAACGCTCCACAATAAGGATGAAGCACAACCGTGGAGACTATGAAGGTGCAGCAGAAGCCTTCATGGCTTGGACCAAAGCAGGCGGCAAAGAGCTACCTGGATTGGTCAAGCGCAGGAAAGACGAGATGGCTTTGTACCTAACCCCATCCAAATAATACACGAACAAAGAAGAAATCTACTACTATAAAGTTTGTTCCTTCCTCTGGGTCTTGGACATACTCAAACCCTAACATCATACCAGCAATTAAACTTAATTCGATTGTCATATTTCGCAATGCCCCGCTACACAGGCTAAGGTCTGTGCTCCTTCAACATTATCATCTTCTTCCTTAAGATTATCCCATGCAATATCGCTAGGCATCTTAGCAAGAAGTTCCTCGTACTGCTCTTTGCTGCACTCCTCATAAGGTGCTTGACGATAAGTGCCTCCATCCCAAGGCAGGAACGATATACCAGAGATTTCATCGAAGTTCCTCCATACCCACGCTCCTACATCCATCCACTCATCTTCCTTAACAGAGATAGTGACAGAAGGCTTGTGCTCACACCAGTGTCGCTGATACATTAGCCACAGATCTAGATGCTGCAAAGCAGTCAAGTGCTCACGAGTCCTAGCATTATCTGGTGCTTTCACTGGGAAAGAAAACACAGCAGTGCTGTCAGGACGCATTACACAGTCCTCAGTAGGAATACCTGCTTCTGTCAAAAACTTAGTCAGCGGGTCTTTCTTGTCGCCACGAACACGCCGAATATAATAGTCACTATGTCGAGTATGAATACCAGAGGCAGAATTAACAAGTTGAGACACAGTGCCAGAAGGTTTAACACAAGTAATAGCAGCAGACACAGGGATTCCCAGAGTTGCTGCAGTGTTTGCGTTGGTGCTAACGGCAACTTCGCGTAACTGTTCAAGAGCTTTCGCAGTGCTGTCACTTACTTCTCCCATCCATTTATTATCAAGAATACCAGTGAAGGACACACCAAGCAGTCGCTCCTCTTCTGTGTTCTTATTCCAAATCTTACGCAGATATGGAAAGTGCGTCAGCGTAGACTGGAATGTACCCAGGATAGTAGCTATTCGAACTTTTCTAGATAGTGATTCAACGGTGTCTTCTGCCCGTACAACGACTTCTGTAAGGTTACAGAATTGGTATGGTCGTAGTATGATTTCTGAACAGGGGTTAGTACCGAAGTCAAAATCTCCATTGCGCCTCCCGTTTTTCTTAGCCTGACTTTTACTTGCGGCTCGTGAGAAGATACCACGCTCTCCAGAGTGACTGTTATAAAGGCTTGTCCATTCAGAAAGAAACTGTCCAATATCTGGTTTAGTAACGTAAGCTGCTGAGTTGTTAGCGAGTGCTCGTTGTCCATTGTGTGTCCACCAATCTCCTGATTTTGCATGACGCATCCTATCATCTTCTAAGTCTGACAGACTAATCATTGCTGATCGTCTGACTCCACCCACAACAACAACTTCCCCGATTTTACAGAGAATATCATGACACTCAAGAGATGTGAGTTTCCTACCAACGGCTCCTCGGAACTTGTCAATAACAAATCTAAAAAGTTCATCCAAAGGTCCTGGTCCAGAAGCTCTTCCTCCGAAAGTTTTAAGTCTGGCTCCAGAGGGACGGATCCTGCTAAGGTCGTACTTTGCAATTTCCCCAGAGTATAGTAGAGCGATGAGTTGGCGTAACGCCTTAGCCCATCCTTCTTTCGAGTCTGCAACAGAAATAATAGTTTCAGAAGCAAACAACTGGTCCGGCACTTCAGGTAATTCATTAACATACTTTTGCTCCACAGAGAATCCTACACCTGTACCACACAGCAGGATGTACATGGCCTCATCAAAGGCTTTAGGGTCATCAATAGGTAAGTAACTACAATTGTAACCAGCAGTGTTGTCACGCTCAAGCGCCTTGCCTGCAGTCATAATAGCACGCATCGAAGGCATGACTTCCAGGTTAATGATAGCGTCTTTGATTTCTTTATACAAGTCATCAGACATCTTATAGTTGTGCTTCTCTTGTAAGTGTTTGTACATAAACACCATGTATCGATTCACTGACTCATGCCAATGCTCTCGCCTGTTTAACTCTGGAAGGAACCTAGAGTAACGCGACTTAGCAATGAATTGTTGGTAGTAGTCCATATTATTATTCTTCCCAGTTTACAAGTTTTTCTAATCTATCTGCTTGTTCTTCAACCATGTCCTCAAAGCGTTCTACTATATCTTCTGAACGAATTGATAACTCCTCGATGATGGATAACTCATCCCATCGTTTCATCCTTTCTTTAATCTCTTCTAGCGTTAACGTCATTTGTAATACTTTTCACCAACAGTGTCATAGTGTTCAATCATAAACTCGAGATAGTGTTTTGCTTTCTCTAAGTCTTCCTTACCGTTTTTCTTTCTATGACGCTGTACATATTTTAACACATTACAGGCCCAAGGGTCAAGCCCCCATGCTAGCATTGCTTCCCAAGGTTCGATGCTACCTTTGTAGTGATTGCCTCCAACTTGTTTAGACTTGATGTAGTCTTTGAGTGTGGTAGGCTGTTGCCACATTACCCTGTTCCAGTCTGCTGGTGTTGCGTTATCAATGCTCATACTTTTTCCTCAGATAGTTTAGGGACACAGGCATCTCATCAAAGCTACCATTATTAACCTCGTGTAGCATCCAGATACCACGCCAGTACTTGTTGCCCTGGCTACCGAGATAATCTTCATCATGCAGGTAGCAGCAACCACTGAACAAGCCTGTAATCTGCGAACCATCAGCCCTGTTAGCGTAGGCTATCTGCCTATTCTGTACATGACCCATCACAGCACTCATATGTTTCTTAGACAGTAAAGCTGCAGCAGATGTTACAGCACGCCCCATAACGCCAGAAGTAAAATAATGAGCGTACACAACGCCATCAATGACAACAGGTTCAAGGTACGGTACAACTTCCCAACCATAGCGTTCGTACTCAAGGTCACTGAGACTAATAGTTCCATCAAGTTTAGGGTCTCCTTCGACAGCCCTGGAAATTCTTTCTTCATGGTTTCCAAGGGTGAGAACCATTCTGGGCCTATATTGCTTTTCTTTATTTCGTCTTGCTCTCTCATTATATTCCTTGATCGGAGCTAGTAACATCTCCATAGCTTTTTTAGTTACTTGAATATCTGTCTTGTATCTACGGCCTTCAAAGCTCTTCTTACCTACATCATAGCTGGATAGGCTAGGCATATCAGCAAAGTCTCCAATCTGCACAATCACATCTGGTTTCTTCTCTGCTAGATACTTTCCCACCCAGGTAAGATAACTTAGATCAACACCGTCCTTGACTTGACAGTCTGGGATTATGGCATGAACTGTCATCACTCTTCCTCGTTTTCAATATCAGTCTTAACAATAGCATCATCAGGACCGATAGTTTCAAACAGATGATTGTTAACCTCTATGCCGTATGGATCTTTAATTAGAACTCTACCACATACTCCTACATAACCAGTACTTTCTAAGAATTTACAGAACTGCCATAGGATAGGGACCCAAGTAATTCCGTCTTCAAAATAATGGCGGGTCTTAATGGTGGTTGCTTCAGGACAAGACCCATAACCTTCGCCTTTCTCTGAATCATAAATAAAACGATATACATTACTCATGTTTACTCCTTAGTAAATCAAAAAAGTATTCAGCATCAACAACTACAAGAGGGCTGGACCGATTCTGTTTAACAACAACGATAGGTTCGTGCCCTCCTGAATTCCCCTTTGCTTGTTCGTAATAACCGTATACTGAGATAGCTGCTCTGGACTTGCATTCCACACTGATTGGTAAGACCCGTCTGGCTGCTGGACTAAATAGCAAGTCTTCTCCCGACACGCCCATACTAACTGAGCGTACATCGTCCGGCTCCAGATTGAACTTGGCTAGTATTAGATCTCTTACCCACTTTTGCAGGTGTCTTCCTTTGGACTTGGCGCTGCTCGGTTTCAAAGATTACATCCTTTCTTACTTTAATCCACTGCTTAGGGATATGCATACGGGCATTGCTACTGTCCATACTGACTGTACTTGCAATACATAAAGCATCATCTGTCTCATCAACAACCCATCCAATAGTGTGACATAAGTGAACTTCAGCTTTGACATTCTCTTGCCATTCAACATCAGCTACTGCGTCAACCCACTGGATGTATTGAATAGGGCTGGAGACCAAATCTGATTTTCTTTTCTTCGTATCCATAGAAGTTGTCCGTTCTCTAATACTCGTTTCTCATCGTTGTCGTAAGCCTTCAGAACTGCATCATACATCTCTTGCTCTGTGGTGCAGTCCTCAAGAATCTTTTCTGCTTTCTTAGGACCTATTCCTTTTAAACCAATAATATTATCAACCCTATCGCCAGTAAGTATCTGCGTATAAAAATGTTTGATAGCTTGTTGGTCATCAATAAAGTATTTGTTATCCTTAATAAAATTATAATGCCAGCCGTGAATCATATCTAAATCTTTATCAATAGACATAACAACATAATCTTCAGTATCTTCGTATGAATAGGCTTTAATACCTATTGCATCATCAGCTTCTTGTTCTTCTACTAATTCACAACCCCACGCTTTTATTAAATATTCTCTAATTAAATTATAATGAATAGGTTTCTCTGCTGTTCTATTACCTTTATAAGGAGCAGTTACTGCAATATCTTTTCTGAAATTATTGGAGCCAGTTAGATAACCTTGGTAGTCTCCAACCCAAGGCTTCATAACTAGCTCCTCCATAAACTCAGCGGTGCGTGCTATACAAATCTTTTCATTAACATCTTGAGATGCAAACCCAATTCGATAGCAAACAATGTCTGCGTCAATGAGAGCAAGCATTACTTCCGAAGAAACGCTGCCATTGCTTCGAGAGCTTGAGCAGCTTGTTTCTTGCTCGAGAACTCATTGTCGTTAATGGTAACAGTACCATCGTAAGCAACAGAGAACTTGAAGTAATCCTCTAACCCAAAGATTTTATCACTGCCTGGAACAGACACCTCAAAGGAGGACTCTACAGGTGATACCTTTACAGATAGTTTTGGATTAGGGGTTGTTGTCTTTTTCATTTAGTATCCTTTTATTTAGATAGTTATCTATTTACAGAACGTCAGCAGTTTCTGCTGTGTTACCAACATACTCAACAAGATTAGTAATAGTTAACTTATTGATACCTGCAGCAACTCCGCTCTTTCCATTTTTATTGTACGCATAGGGTTTAATCAATGCGATACCTCGTGAACCGTTTCCTACTTTGGCTGTTACTTTATTACCAGCAGAGTCAACTGTGGTAATAGGATAATTCTTTGACTTAGCAGTGATAAAGAAACCCTTGTCTTCTTTGTTGCGAACAGGGATGCCCATCTCTTCCAAGGCTTTGATTGTGTTCTTAGATAGATTGCATAGATCTACCTGATACTTACCAGACATCTGGTTAGGTGTGTCTAAGAAGGCCCACATAATATCTGCTTCAATTTTAAAAGGTTTTAATTCCATAATGTTCTCCTGAACAAGTTAATAAATAAGTACTACCTTAATAGTATACCACATCAGTGAAGTTTGTCAACATCCTTTGGTGAAGATTTCATATCGTGAAACAGAGCCATCATAAAGGCTGTGCTGAAGATAGACTTTAACTCTTCCATGTCTCTAACTGATGTCTTCATACTTACTGTTCTGTCCTTCTTAATACACAGGAATACAACATCCTCCATATCATTCCAGAACTCATCGTTTTTATCTAGTGGGTGTGTGCCCATGTTTTTCCTTTCTTATATTCACCATCTAATGGGCAGCGTAGACCCAACAACTGTCCTGCTTCCTTGATACTACTAACTGCTAACTCTCCTACTAAATCTGCATCAGCATCATTGCACTCTATTTGCCACTCATCATGTACGTTGGCTACGAATTGCGCATTCAATTGAGTATTTTTGATAGCCTTATCTAGTAAAATTAATGCCTGCTTCATCACTATCGCACCAGCACTCTGTAGTAGCGTGTTAAGCGCCGCGTGTGTGGAACGGACTTGTAATTGCCTACCGTCAAGACCTGGAAGCGTCCCTTTCTCTGATAGGTACATAACCTTTTCTCTAAGATGTTTGATAGCTGGCGTGTTCCGAAGAAAAGTACTGATGAGTTCCTGACCTTCCTTCGCTGAACCACCAACAATCTTCCCGATCTTGGTAGGTCCGGCCCCGTATAGTAAAGCGTAAATGAATGTCTTCGCTTGCGATCTTGTTTGAAGACCCGCCGCAATTTGGTTCTTGGTGTGGATGTCACCTTCAATGATTTCTCTAGCATACTGTTCGTCCTTCATGTAATGTGCAAGCATACGCAACTCAAGACCAGAGGCATCAGCACCAACCAAAGTCTTGCCTTCATCTACTGTCCAACAATCACGACACTCGAAACCCCAAGGGCTTGAGCTACTAGGGACCTGTGCCATGTTGGGGCTATGGTGTGTCATCCTACCTGTGACTGCTCCGTTGGTGATGACCTTACCGTGAACCCTGTGTTCGTCAGATACAAACTCAAGCCACGACTCAACCTGAGCCACCCGTTTCTGAAGCAATAGGTATTCGGCAATGAGCTTTGCTTCTGGTATATCAACTCCATCCAGTACTGATTCATCGACTATCACTGCTCCCTTCTCAGTATGTTTAGTAGGTTTCCATCCCAGGTCCATCAGGCGCTTAGCAATCTGTTGTCTAGAGCCAGGGTTGAATACTTCCACATCGTCTTTGAGTCTCTTTCCGGTTTTTACGCTTGTTCGTTCCGTAATAATCGGAGGAAATACTTTTTGTAACTCCTCCTCAATGTCTGACAACCTACGCTTCCATCTACCAAGCAAGCACTGAGCTTTCACCGTGTCGAGTTTAAAGCCGTGGCGCTCCTGCCTAGCAACGATAGCCTGTACCTTGTGTTCCAATTCAATTGACTGTGCAGAGAAGTCCTTTAGCTCCTGCTGCAGGTAGAGATACAACTCACCACAAATTCGCACATCCTCTTGACAGTACTCAATCATCTCATCTGTTAGGCCGCCCTCGAAATCTTCGTACTCCTTCTTGATTTTTCCTACCAGCTTTGCCAACTTCCCCAGACTGTGTCCCCCGTCTCTGCTTGGGTTTGATAGTCTTGACATAACCAGTGTATCCTGCACTTGGTTCAGCTTGATCGAAGTCTTCCAGATCCTGTTCAGCACTGGAAAGTCGAAGCATATCCCGTTGTGTGCTACTACTAACTTCGCTTTCTGAATGAATTGATTGAAGTCTTGTGCGCTTGTCCATGTCCTTACTTCTTTAGTGTCAATGTCATAGGTACAACATACCCAAATATGGTCATGCTTTAGGGTTGTCTCGATATCAAGAGCAATCCTCATTATGTGTTCTTCTCCTTTAGTTTGGCTTCCATAACCTTTACCGAGAACCTCCAATTGATAGCGTGTGGTAAGCCGCCGTTGATTTTGCACTCCTCAATTTCCTCATCCGTCAGCCCAACCCATTCACGCTTGTTCTTCTCCTTCAGCACTTGCTCTGCCCACAATGCGCCCCGGTTAAATTCATTTTTCACAGTAGCAACATCTTCATCGTCAAGACCAACCCACTTTGGCTGCTTTAGTGGTGCTGTGTAGAGAGGCCCCTCAGTAGGTTTATTAAACCATTTTATTGAAGGACATTTTCGCCAATCACCATCAAGTGATGGTTCGATAGTTACATACGCCACAGGCTCTTGTTCTGGCTGCTTTAATGCTTCCTCAATTTCTTGGTTGACTTCGCTAAACTTTTGCATCGCTAGTGCTTGGCGTAGTGCAATGATTGCATCAGCAACACCTTCCGGCCCAGCTTCCCAAGGATTTTCCAAAGCCTCCAACGCCATCTCTGCTGCTTTGCGTAGGTTCATAGATCCTCCACGATTGTCTCACTCATGCGCCCAGTAACCCTGTCGTAATACAGACCACAGGCAGGGCCAGTCAATCCAGCAAAGCGATTCTTTAGTACTCGAACCTTGGTGGTGTGACGCTCCTTTAGGTCCTCAGCCTGTCCGTTACGCTCCAAGCCCAGCACCATATCAGACAACTGACCAATCGAACCTGAGCCGCGCAGTGCAGACAGAGAAGTACTTGCTCCTTCCTCGTGTCCCTTGCCATCAGGACGCTTCAGGTGCGAGACACAGAACAAAGCAATGCCTGTCTCTTGGACAATCATCCGCAACTTGGTCATGATCTCATCCAATGCCTTGCGTTCGTCACCATTCTCCTGTGCAGACACCACAATAGACACATGGTCCAAGAAAATGTACCGACAATCTAATGCCTTAGCCATAAAGCGCACACGATTAATAATATTATCGATAGCAGTAGAGCCGAAGTGGTCAAACAGAAACACCCTACCTGTGCCAAGAGTAGCATCGAATGCTGTGCGGAGTTCCTCGCTGGTTGCGTCTGTGTCTGGCAAATGCAGTGGCTTGTTAGCCGCAAGACTCATAAGACTTTTAGCAGTACGCTTTACTGACTCCTCCAAAAACAACAACCCTATGTTCTCATCCGTGGTGTTATTCAAAATGTGAAACACAATCTCTCGCAGAAACTGAGACTTACCCAAGCCAGAGCCAGCAGTAATTGTCACCAGTTCTCCTTCTCTAATTCCATAGGTCAGGTCATTAAGACCAGAGTAAGGATACTGAACCTTCGCAAGTTCGACTGGCTGGTTAACCAACTCCCATAACCCAGCACCATCAATGATACCGTCTGGTGTAAACCTCTCGGCCTTCCACCAAAGGTCAACAAACTCCTTTACTTCTCCTTTGTAGTTGAAGTCACAGGCGTCTTTAAAATCTGAGCGTCCCTTAAATATCTTGGCTTTAGTTCCAAGGATTTCAGCCACCTGTGCAGCAGCAGTTCGGCCTGCGTCATCGTTGTCAAAACAGATAACGATATTCTCGAAGCTGTCGAGCCACTCATAATTCGCCTTGACATCTTGTGCTGCATTGCCTGCACCGTTCCTAACAGATACCACAGGATACTTAGAACCCAGCATCTGATACGCAGCCGCAGCGTCAAATTCGCCCTCGGTGATGGTGACATACTTGCCTCCTTTGGTAAACAATTGCTGTCCAAACAGAACGCCTTTGGACCAGTCACCTTCAATGCTGAATCGTTTCTCGTCTGTGTTTCGTTTCTTATACGCAACTATGGTGTCGCCATTATAGTACGGAAAGTAATAGTAATTGTCCTTACTACCAATACCATACTCTAGGCAGGTATCTCTAGTAAGTCCTCGCTCTACAACTGAGCCATATGATAGCTCATGGACATTAGTCATCTTCGATTGAACCTTGGTTAATGTTGGTTTCATATCACTCTTGTTGAACTTTTTCTCTCCGCATTTAAAACATAAACTACCCCAGTCATAGTAGGTCAGTGCGTCTGAGCTACCACAATCATGACAAGGCTGGTGCGCCTTTAACTGCTCACCCATTTGTATCCTCCTGATAGGGACGGACAAACCATAGTGGGCAGGAACGAACAGCGCAGTGCCTTACCTCATCGATCTGATTACAGGAACAGTCAAAGCACTTAGCATTGATGCTCTTGCGTAGGCTGGTTGGGTCTTCCCTCCAGTGGTCAATCGGGTTCTTTAACTTATAGCCTGAAGTCTTCTTGCTTCTAGCCTTAGCTAGGTTCTCCAAGATAGGACTGGTCATTATCTTAAGCTCCAATTAGATAGTTATCTATAGTTAGGTATTAGCTAAATAAGGGACAGCACACAACTTAGGACTGTTCCTTATCTAAAAGGCGTTTTTTATACACTTCTAGGACATCGCTTAGGACAGTGTCCAACCCATGCCTTAGGGACAGATCAGCAAAGTCTGAGACAACGAACCAGTAATGGGCTTCATACCCTGTCTCAGCAATGAATCTTTCTTGATCGTCTTCCACTATTTAGTTCCTTCTAAGTTAATAATAATAATTAATACTAAGTATCTACTTAGTAGATATTATAGCATAGTTAATGATCCATGTCAACATCATAATCCAAGCACTCATCGCTATTAAAATCATCAATGTGTCCATCATCTTCTTCTTCAAGATCACCTCTGTCAATAGTTAAAACATCATCCTTAATAGTATAAAAGCAAGAGTTACATAAGTCAAGATACTCGTTGGTATTAAGGCCCTTGCGTGTTGACTCAAAATCTGTTAGTGAGGCGTTGCAACTCAAGCATCTCATGTCTTTTTGTTCCGTTCGTTATGTAAGTCTATCATAAGTTTAGAGATATGCTCTTCTGCAATCCTAAGTTCGTTCTCTAGTCGCTCCATCCTGGCACGCATCATAAAGTTCTCGCGCTCTAGTTCAGCAATGACCCCACCCTCGTCCATACCGTAGGGTAAATCCACTTCATAAGGCACACCTGAAACCCTAGTCTTCATCTTTGTCTCCCCATATGCACAATAGAAGTGCAAACAATAAGATAGCAACAAATAACCCTACATCTACAAAGGTCATTATCGCATTGCCTCCATCGTCAGGCCAACATTACCCAGTGCATAACCTAGAAAAGCAATACCTAGTCCATGGTGTCCCTTAATTAATAGATCAACAGACACCACCAAATACACCAGCCCGATGATAGCAATTAAGGGCGCAGCCATGTCAACTCCCAGCTATCGAAACCCTTTTTGCTAGGGAATTTCTCGTTTAACATCTCGAGAGCTTTGTGTGTGGTGTCAGGCCCACACCACTTGATAAGTTCCTCAAGCTCCTCGTACATATCCTTGTAGTCTGAGTAACGCCAGCGTAACTCAATAAGGTCAGCACATAGATATGCCTCATCAAATTGCATATCCTTGATAACCTGCTCAAGCTCTGCAACCTTTTCCTCTAGGCGCTCTACCTCTTGATTGTGTGCATCAATATGTACCCAGTCTTCCTGTCCGATGTAACTCATATCTTTATCCTTTCGCTTATGTTTACCTGCTCCGCTACGCTGTGCGTGCTTTGCTACAAAATTCCTCTGCCTCATCGTATACCTCCAGTATCTTCATCGCGCTGCCAAGATACCATGTCCCACCCTGAGACTTTGGTCGTTCAATAACAGCCATCGGAAGAAAATGTACCTTCGCCCAGACACGATCACCACCTTGCCGCAGATGTGGTGCATTCATCTCTGAACATATATGCCAGCCAGGACGATAAGCATAGCCCTTAGTATAATGCTTTTCAAATTCATAGTAAATACCTGGACTAAGTCGTTGCTTACGATTAATAAACAACGGGCCTAGTGTACCATCCTTGCGCTTACGAAACAATTTATAACCAATCATACTAAACCCCTAGCAATAACAAAGATTGATGGAATGAATGTTATCATCTTTTTTAGTTTTGTCAAGCTAATCTTAGGCGATTCACTGTCACCATTTTTATCTGTACCCAAGACTAAAGCCTTACCACACAAAGGACTGTGGTAACCCTCAACCATAAAAAATTCTTGGTTGTCCCTGTATAATCCCTCGTCATCAATATAAATAGTATCACCATTCCTATTGATTCGGACACAGTCAAACAACTGACAATCAATCAGTCTATAGATGTCTTCATAGTCTCCACTATAGTCTACCTGTTCAATGCTACCCTCGTAAGGGTCAATTAAAAATGCTTTCATATGTAAGCCTCATAGTCAATATTACACATCTCTAAAATATGCTGCAATGTAGCGTATCCTTCAGTATCTGTAGCACCCCATTCGCTAAAAGGATACAAAACAGAAACAACCCCAGCAATGTCACCGTCAGCTAGCTTTGCCTCTACTGCCCTGTTTAACTTCTTAGCAACAAGCTCTCTTTCGGCCTCTCTACCTTTGAGATTGTACAATTGCCAATGATCTGCAGTCAAGTTTAGTTTACACTCTACCCTAACTTTTTTTAACTCCACTGTCCATTTCATACTACCTCCTCAATTCGATAGTCTTCTGGATTGCAAGGCTCTTCTAAATACCCAAGCTCAAAAAATTCTTCTTCGTCCCTAAAAAATCTTTCCAGTTCTGCAGCAGCTTCTTCCATGGTTGCAAAAGTTTGAGGTTGTCCATTAACAAGCCAGACATTTTCGTTACCTAATAAGATAGCCCATCTTTTAGTCATGTTATATCCTTAGATAATTATCTAAAACCCAATACGCTTTAGCTGGTCCATCAACTTAACTTGAGCAGGCGTATGTTCGACATCATGCCACTCGTCAGCAATCTTGACCTTGACAATATCGTGTGCATACACAGACCCAGTCTCAGTGAAGTCTCCGAATACAGTAGCCAATCGAGTATTACCCTTCATGTTGTCAGCAATCTCTGCCTCCCAGCCATTACGAAGTAACACATATGAACCACGCTTTAGGTCGTTAGTCTTCATGCAGCCTCCTTTTCTACATACAGATCATCGCAACGAATCTTCATAACAGCATCCCGAAGAGAACGATAAGCCACACGAATGTCAATCTCTGAGTGTGTGGTCCAGCCACCATTCTCGATCTCTTGGATTAAGTCTTGCATATGATAGAGCATATCATTAGTATCCATGTTTGTCAACCCTTTACTTGAATAAGTTTAATAACCTTAGCCTTTGACCTGCCGTGATACGGATAAGCAACCACAGGAGTCATCTTATCCCAACACTTGCGACAAGTCAAGCACTTTCCACCTTGTTTGTAAGCAGGACACACCCACGCACTGGTCTCTGTGTCATGGTCAGGTATGATGGTGCTAGAATTTAGATAAGTATCTACAATACTGCCATCAATAGCATCAGAAGAGGCCCTGACTGTAACATTAGGTAGGCTATGCATAGCCCTAAGAACAGGCTCAAACTTAGCAAACTTATGCATTCGAGTAGGTATCCAATGATTACAATCTGGCGTTTGCTGCATAACGGCATAAATTTTCTCCGCTAGTTTGATGTGGTACATATCGCCAGAGTCAAACCACCTGAACAATTTCTTGCCCTTGAGTGCCTTAACCATGCGATCTACCCAGTCTAACTCTGACCAGTCTTGTAAGTTAAAGGCCCGTAATGCCTTGACATCTGGCATATGATACAGACCCTGCCTAGCATAGCAAAACTTACAAGCGTCTACTATCTCACCCGCAGAATCTCTAGACCCTGGACAGGTGTCCAAAGCCTGGAGACTCCACGAATAACACCCTAACTTGGATGTCCTGGATAACATTACAGTGCCTCAGATGTGGTGTGGATCTGATGGTCAGCGCATACAAACTTGATGGACCAGTTTTTGACAGTGAAAACCTTACCATCTTGGGCACGCTGAACAGTAGCAAACAAGGGGTTTACCTTGATTACTTTACCATTAACACGCTCACCTTTGCGATACACTGTCAGAAATCTACCACCTCGATGCTTCAACACACCATTAAAACGCAGAGAAACACGGAAAAGTCTTAACATTTGAAGCTCCTTTTAGATAACTATCTATTGACAAAACACAAAATTACTAACCACAGCCAAACTATAACACAACACTGCCCAATTGTCAAGTGAAAAAAGGGAGAGGGATTTCTCCCTCCCCTCCCTAGATTGTCGCGGGTTCCACCTGCTCCTCGACTGCCTCATTCGCGATCACCATCAGCCGTTCCGCGAGATCGAATCGCCCGTGATGCTGGAGATGTTGGGCCAGTCTATCGAGTTCGGCTGAGATGTCCCCAAGACTTAGCAGATTTTCCGTCTTGACCGATTCGTCTTGCGATTCTTCGGATTCGGGCTTCTCTTTCTTGTTTAGGTCCCTAGCGTACTTCGCCAGCAATTGGACCGACTTGGTACTGTAATCGTAAAGCTTGGTTCGTTTTTCGTGATCCTTCCAGTTTTTTATCACTGCTTTTACTCTGGACCGATAATTCTTTGCTTCTTTTTCGTCTTCGCCCTGATTAATCCGGTAGTTTAGATAACTATCTAAAAACTCCTCCATTTGATCGTCATTCGTGATACTGATTAGACAATCCTTGATAATGGCAACGGCTTTAGTGCCCGCGCCGGTTTCGATTTTGGCAAGCTCTTTGCCCTGATTCTCAAAGTTCATAATGCCTCCAGGTAGTTTAGGGATATGGATTAGATAACTATCTATTCCATGACTCGATATTAATGATTTGCACTGCAGCAAACAATTAGGGGAAACCCTAATGTATATTTATACAGTACTCCCCCAGTGTTGTTTTTTAGAGACAGTATAGGGTACATCATAGGCTCTTTCTATCACTCCCCAACCCTCCATAGTTTCTGCCTATTGGCACGATTCTTGCCCTAGCAAGGTCCATACCAGACTGCGCTGTAGGGTTATCTGTGGTAAAAATACAACGGGGGGAGGGGGACACAACAGAGTGCCCGCGTATGGGAACCTCATAGACACAACAGAAGGCAAAATAGGAATTAAATAGTGGTAAAACCTACCTAAATAAGGTAAAATAGGGCTGAAATACCACTATAAAATTGTCTTTAATAATCAAAGACTTATGAAATTGTAGGAGATTATTGACAAGTACCTACAAAATCGTAAAAAGGAGATGTCCACTACAGGTTCTAGACAGTGCTAATCTGTGCTCTTAAGCTTCTAAAGAGTACAAAGTACTTGACTTTTTTAAAAAAATATGCTATAATAAATGTGTTAAAAACAAACTATGTAGAAACTAAATACTAAAATCATAATAATAATTACTAATAATTTAAAACTACATAGATAGTAAGGAGAAACACTAAAGTGTCCTTAGAATCTCAAGGTGTTACCCTGTCCCCTTCTAAAAAAAGAGGAAGGCCAAAAAAAGCTGATATCGAAGCCAAGAAGAAACGAAACGTAGTAGGAAGACCTCCTGGTGAAGCAGCAAGAATAAAAGAATTTTATGCTCGTCTTCTGTCCACCAGCGGAGAAAAAGTCATTGAGACTGTCCTCCGCAAAGCAATGGACGATACGGACAAAGATCAGGTGGCCTGTCTTAAGATGTGTATTGATCGACTATTGCCTATTAGTCATTTTGAAAAAGATAAGACTGGTAGAAGTAATGCCATACAGGTTCAAATTGTTACGACTGGTGCTCCACAGATAGCAGCCAGAGAAACCGAAGAGATTGGGTATGAAGTAATTGATGTAGACCTCTCTGAAAAGGACGAAGATGGCGAACCTCAGAGTTGAACTACATCCAAAGCAGACAGAGGTATTTAATGATAGTCACCGTTTTAAAGTGGTTGCTGCAGGACGAAGATTTGGAAAGTCTCGCCTTGCTGCTTGGACCCTCATCATTGAAGCATTAAAGTCAAAAGAAAAGGATGTCTTCTATGTGGCTCCAACATTTCAGCAAGCTAAAGATATTATGTGGTCAGTTCTCAAAGAGCTTGGTCACGAAGTTATCAAATCTGTTCACGAGAATACGGCAGTTATTACGCTTGTAAACGATAGGAAGATTTACCTAAAAGGTTCTGACCGTCCAGATACAATGCGGGGTGTGGGTCTAGCGTATGTCGTAGTTGACGAGTATGCTGACATGAAACCACAGGTATTTGAGCAGATTTTACGTCCTGCCTTATCAGATGTAAAAGGTGGGGCTTTGTTTATTGGTACACCAAAAGGACGCAACCATTTCTATGAGTTGTACCAAATGTCTCAAAAAGGTGAAGATGAAGATTGGGTTTCTTTTCACTTTACCTCTTTTGATAATCCGCTACTTGATCCAAAGGAGATTGAAGCAGCAAAGAAGTCAATGTCTTCCTTCAGTTTTAGACAGGAATACCTTGCTTCTTTCGAAGCCGCCCAGTCAGACCTCTTCAAAGACGAATGGATTAAGTATGTTGATTCTGATGATTTGCCTAGTGACGGTTCTTATTACATCGCTGTTGATTTGGCTGGCTTTGAAGATGTAAGCAAGCAAGCCAGTAATAAGAAAAAGCATCTGGATGAGACAGCAATTGCAGTAGTGAAGGTATGTCTTGATGGTTGGTATGTAGATACGATTGTAGCTGGAAGATGGGACATCAAAGAAACCGCAAACAAAATATTAGAAACAGCAAAAAATTACGATGTTCGATTAGTAGGTATAGAGCGAGGAATGGCAAAGAACGCCGTACTCCCGTACCTACAAGACTTGATGAAGAGAAGGTCGTTTTTCATTTCAGTAATAGAACTAACGCACGGCAACAAGAAGAAGACGGACAGGATTGTTTGGGCGCTCCAGGGACGCTTCGAGCATGGAAGGATTAAATTAGTAAGAGGCGATTGGAATAAACAGTTTATTGATCAACTGCTTAATTTTCCAAACTCTCAAGTGCATGACGATTTAATTGATGCCTTAGCCTACATCGATCAAATCGGTATTACAGAATTTACTGACATGGTTGAAGAAGATGAATATGAGGCTTTAGACCCTATATCAGGATACTAATATGAGCGGAATTGTAAACTTATTTAGAGGTTTCATCAGTGATGCTGATTTATTAGCAGCTAGTTCTATGTCTGACCGAAAAGGTCTATTGACTATGAAGCCAGCTAAGTTAGAGCGTCCTGAAATCATTGGCGGGCAAGAAGCTTTAATTAATTATACTGCCGTTGCTCCAGATGAAGAAGTAAACTTAATTGAACAAAACATGAAGCTTGCTAGAAATATGGCGGCTCGTGGCGCTTCATTTGAAGATCAAGTTGCTCGTACTGGAATGGGCATAGGCCCAGATGGAAAACTTAGATTTGAGATTCCTGACACTGGAGCTAAGCTAACAATTCCTACTGATATGCTAGAAGAGGGTGAAGTTTATAAAGCTAAAGATTTGTTAAGCCATCCTAGACTATATAATTTTTATCCTGACCTAGCTGAAAAAGAAATTCGTATTGTTAATGAACCAGACAAACCACAATCCTTTGGGGCTTATAACTTTAATAGTCAAGTGATTGACTTAAATATTGGTTCCCAACCCTTCATTGATAAAAGTCCAGTACAGGTTGTATCGGGTTTATTACATGAAGCTCAGCACTATGCGCAGCAAATTGAAAGGTTTATTCGAGGCACAAGCCGAGACAAAGAATTAAAAAAATATACAAACAAAAAATGGTTTGATGCTTCGGAACAAGATAGACAAAAAGCCACAGCAGATTATTTAAAAAACTATGGTGAGGCTGAAGCACGAAATGTACAGCTTCGTTTTGAAGACCCAATTTGGGCAAAGTTTGGCCCACAGAAATCAACAACAAAAGGTAAAACATTTCCTCAAACTATGGGGCAAGACCCTTTTACAGTGGAGCAGTTTAAACGTCCTCTTGGTCCAACGGAATTTATTAATCAAGCAGGTGAATCTGTTGACTCTCGGTTAGAATACACTGATCCTTTTGGCGATACTACTAGGGAAATCTAATGGCACAAGATAACAACATTGAATACGATCCAGTTTCTGAAGCGGATCAGGAGCTAGTTAAGTATGTTATGGCTCACTGTGACCGCTGGCGAGACCACAAAGAAGTAAACTATGGTGATGACTGGGACGAGTACGAGCGTCTCTACTATGGTATATGGTCCGATGAAGACAAGACTCGTGACTCCGAACGCTCTAAAATTATTTCTCCTGCTATCCGACAGGCAGTAGAGAATAAGACCTCTGAGATTATGGAGGCTACAACTGGTCGTGGAGAGTTCTTTATCCTTGAAGATAATGCATTAGACGAGAATGGCACAGAGTTAGATGTTGAATTAGTAAGCCGACAACTACACGAAGACCTTAAAAAGCATAAGGTAGACCGTTCCTGGGGCGAAGTAAATAGAAACGCAGAGATCTATGGTGCTGGTTTTGCAGAGATTCAGATTAAAGAAACACTAGAGTTTGTACCTGCTACTCAGCCTATCCCTGGCTCGGCTACTGCTGCGATTGGTGTTATTGAAAAACCAGTTACTGCAGTCTTTATTAAGTCTATTCATCCCAGGAATATCCTTTGGGACCCTAACTCTGATACGGTAGATGATGGTTTAGGTATTGCAGTTGAAGAATATACCAGCCTTTTTAAAATTGTTAAAGGTATGGAAGATGGAATATACCGTAAAGTTGATATTGGACCTGCATATACTGACAACGATCTCGAGCCTACACAGCTAGATGAATTGTATCAAGACGGAAAAGTCAAGATTCTTCGTTATTATGGCTTGGTTCCTCGTAAATATTTAGAAGTTGTTGAGAATAACGGCAAAGAAGTAGCTAATCTGTTCCCAGAAACAAGTGAATCCAATAACTATGAAGACCTTGTCGAGGCTGTAGTTGTAATTGGTAACGATTCTAAGCTACTAAAGGCTGAGACTAACCCCTTTATGATGAAGGACAGGTCTATTGTTTGCTATGTTCCTGAAAAAGTACCTGGAAGATTGATTGGTATTGGTACAGTTCAGAAGGGCTACAATATGCAAAAGGCTATTGACGCTCAACTTCGTAGCCACCTTGACTCTTTAGCCTTGACTACAGCGCCTATGATGGCTGCAGACGCTACAAGACTGCCTCGTGGTGTGTCTTATCGCGTTCAGCCTGGAAAAACCCTGCTTACCAACGGTAATCCTAACGAAATTCTTTATCCGTTTAAGTTTGGAAGCACTGATGCTGCCAATATCTCTACCGCTAAAGAGTTTGAAACCATGTTGTTGCAGGCTACAGGTACAATGGACAGCCAAGCACTGACACGTTCTGTCGCTAGTGGTGAGGCTGGCGGGGCTTCTATGAGTCTTGCTATGTCTTCTATCATTAAGAAGAACAAACAAGCACTGATGAACTTCCAGGATGACTTCTTAATTCCTATGATTAAGAAGATTGCAGTTCGTTATATGCAGTTTGATCCAGAGAGATACCCAAGCAAAGACTTTACGTTTATGCCTGCCTCTACTCTAGGTATGATTGCAAGAGAATACGAGCAACAGCAGTTTATTGGGTTGCTGCAAACCCTTGGGCCAGATAGTCCAGTAGTGCCTTTGGTATTAAAAGGTATTATTAAAGGCTCTAGCTTGTCTAACAAAGAAGAACTTAGTGCAGCACTGGATCAAATGCTTCAGCCTAACCCAGAGGCACAGGCTATGCAGCAGGCACAGATGCAGGCACAGATTCAATTGTTGCAGGCACAGATTGCTGAGCTTACCGCACGAGCACAAGAGTCTCAAGCTAACGCTCAAGAGTCTATGGCTAAGGCTCAGAAGGCAGCTATTGAAGCTCAGTTAGCTCCTGAAGAATTAAAAGTTAAAGCAACACAGGCTGCTTCTACAAATCTTGACTCAGCTTCGTCTGGAGAATTTGAACGTAGAGTTAAAGTCGCTCAGTTAATGCTTAAAGAAAGAGAAATTGAGTCTAAAGAAAAGATTGTAGAAAAACAAATGAATGAAGCTAAACAGCAAGATGAGGAATTTTTAAAGCGTCTTAGTGGAGGACGTTAATGGCATCTACTGATGCAAAACTTCTTGTTGTTGTAGACGAACTCAACAAAGTTAAAGAGACTTTAACTAAGGTAGAGCAAACTGCTACAACCGTTTCTCAGCAAGTTGGTCCAAAAGGCGATAAGGGAGATACTGGCCCCGCTGGTAAAGACGGTGTAGACGGTAAAGATGGAGTAGATGGTAGAGACGGTAAAGATGGCATAGATGGTAAAGACGGTGAAGACGGTGTCTCAGTAGTTGATGCAACCATAGACTTTGATAATTCTTTAGTTTTAAAGTTATCAAACGGTTCTGAGATAGACGCTGGTCAGATTATACCAGAAAAAGGTACTGCAGAGTATAACGCCTTTATGACTAGAGGCGAGATTATTCCTACTCAGTCTGGCAACTCTGGTAAATACTTAACCACTGACGGTAATAACCTTGCTTGGGACCAGATTAATATCTCTACCGCAGATATTACTGGCACTTTGCCTATTGCCAATGGTGGTACTGGTGCAACAACTGCTAACGCAGGAATGACAAACCTGATGGGTTTTACATCAACTGCAACTGCGGCTGGAACAACCACATTAACAAACACAAGTAGTTACTACCAATTATTTACTGGAACATCTACACAAACGGTTGTATTGCCTGTAACAAGTACTTTACAAACTGGCTGGACATTCCATATTTGTAACAATTCAACTGGTGATTTAACTTTGAACTCATCAGGTGGTAACTTAGTAATTACCGTTCTTTCTGGAACAACTGTAATGTGTACCTGTATCGGCACAACTTTAACTACTGCCGCAGATTGGGAAGCAGGCTACACAGATTTTAGTACTGCAACAGGAACCGGAAGTGTTGTTTTATCTACTTCTCCATCATTTACTAATATAACTGCAACAGGTACATTGTCTTTACAAGGAACATCTTCAAGCACATCTAGTTTTCATACCAATCAAACAACTGGAACAATGACTCTTGGAGGGGCTTCTGCTACTGGTTCAATAACAGTAGGTCGCTCAACCGGCGCACAGACCCTAAACCTTGGTACTGGCGCAACAACTAGCGGAACCACAAAAGCAGTCAACATTGGAACCGCTGGTGTCTCTGGGTCTACTACAAACATTGCAATTGGTTCTTCTGTGTCTGGCGCAACCAGCAGAACTACGCTAAATGGAATCGTTATAGATAGCATCAGCGCGGCAGTATCGGCGGCTGGCTCAACGCAAGGAACCGCAACTGCGCTGGTTTCCAATATCAACAATGTGACCGTGGTTGCCGCCGCCGCAGACGGTGTTCGTTTGCCAACGGCTACGGCTGGTATGCGGATTTTGGTCAGGAACTCGGATGCCGCAGATACGCTAAAGATTTACCCAGCAACAGGGGCGCAAATCAATGCCTTGGGAAGCAACGCATCGTTTTCGCTAACGGCTGGCTCGACAACAGAATTGTTTGCCAGCACCTCAACCCAATGGTACACGTTCTAAAAAGTACTTGACAAAATCTAAAAAATGTGGTATAATTAATATACTGTTGTTTTTATACAACATAGTCCTATACAGGAGAAACTATGGATAGAGCACTTCAGGAGTACTATGAAAGTAGGTTTGAGACAATGTCTTCTAAAGGCTGGGAACAGTTTATAGAGGATACTCTAGATATAAAGAACACAATAAGTATTGAGAGTTTAAACTCTAACGAACAGTTGTGGTTTGCTAAGGGCCAGCTAGATATCCTAAACTGGGTACTATCACTTAAAGAAGCCTCTGAGAGGGCGTATGAGGATCTTAGCAAATGAAGAGAATATTTGAATTTAGGTGTGTAAAGAACCACACCACTGAAAAATTCGTAGACAGTGAGGTTATGGTAGTCGAGTGCCCTCATTGTCATAACGATGCTTCTCGTATTATTTCTACTCCAAGAATCAGGCTGGAGGGCATAACAGGTGCGTTTCCTTCAGCATCCGAAGCCTGGGCTAGAAAGCACGAAGAAGCACAAAGAGTTGCCTACAAGAAAAGTGAATACAACCCCGCTAATCATTAGCGTCTTTTCCAGGTAACATTTATAAATTTCCTAGAATCCAGTATGGACAGGAGGGTACAAACGTGGCAATCATCGATCCGATTGAAGACAATTCAGAAGAAATAAGTCAGGTTCAAGAGACTCAACCAGAGCAAACTCAAGAGCCAGTTCAACAACCTGAAGAAGAATTACCAGCAAAGTATCGCGGTAAGTCTCTTGACGAAATTGTGAAGATGCATCAAGAGGCTGAAAAGCTAATTGGGCGACAGGCACAAGAGGTTGGTGAAGTACGAAAACTTGCTGATGAGTTAATCAAACGACAACTCGAAACTAAGAAAGAAGCTGAACCGCCACCTGTACAGGAAGAAATCGACTTTTTTGAAGATCCTGATAAGGCTGTAGCAAAGAAGATAGAGTCGCATCCTGCTATTAAAGAAGCAAAAGAGCAGGCTAAGCAGTTAAGACAAATGCAAACTCTAAACAAATTGCAACAGAACTTTCCTGATTTTCAAAGTATTGTTCAAGACCCTGACTTTGCAGAATGGGTTAAGTCTTCACCAGTTCGCTTGCGTTTATACGCAGCAGCAGATGCAGACTTTGATTATGATTCCGCAGCAGAGTTGTTGACTACTTGGAAATATGTAAAACCTGCTACACCAGCAGCAGAACCACAAGTTGCAGAGGTTGCGCCAGAAGTTAAACAGGCTCAAAAAACTGCAGTTAAGTCTGCTACAGTAGACGTAGGTAGTACAGCAGGAGCAGCGCCTTCTTCAAAAATTTATAGAAGGGCAGATTTGATCCGTCTAAACTTGGAAGACCCAGATAGGTATGAAGCTCTCCAGCCGGAGATTATGCAAGCATATCGAGAGGGTCGAGTTCGTTAATTTAATATTTAGGAGATTTACAAATGGCACTTTCGGGCACTAAATGGGGTACGGGTGATGCAGTCACCAAATCAGCAGTCGATACGCAAGGTTTTGTACCTGAGGTATGGTCTGATGAAATTATCGCTGCTTACAAGAAAAATCTAATTGCAGCAAACCTAATCAAGAAGTTAAACTTCAAAGGTAAGAAGGGCGATAAAGTTTATTTCCCTGCTCCCAATCGTGGAACAGCTACGGCTAAAGCAGTTGAGACTCTGGTCACTCTGCAAGCTGCGTCTGGAACCGCTAAGAGCGTTAATATTGACCAGCACTTTGAGTATAGTATTTTGATTGAAGACCTCGCAGAAGTGCAGGCTTCTTCGTCTATGCGCCGTTTCTATACCGATGATGCAGGTTATGCACTAGCTGCTCAGACCGACACCAGCGTTATTCGTCTTGGTCGTGGCGCTCAGGGCGGTAGCGGTACTGCTGCTTACAACGCTGCTTACCTTGCTGGTAACGGTACTACTCTGTATGTTGATGGTACTAACGTAGGTACGGCTCTGACTGACGAAGGCTTCCGGCGTTCAATTCAGCGTCTTGATGATAACGATGTTCCTATGGATATGCGTTACTTCATCATTCCTCCTGCAACCCGTAACACCATGATGGGTCTGGCTCGTTTTACTGAGCAGGCTTTTACTGGTGAAGCTGGCGGCAGCAACACCATCCGTAACGGTCAGATTGGTGATATCTATGGCGTTAAAGTGTTTGTTACGACAAATGCTGATACGGCTACTACTGCCACCACTCGTATCGCTCTTCTGTTCCATCCTGAGTTTGGTGTTCTGGTGGAGCAAATGGGCGCTCGTGTTCAGACTCAGTACAAGCAAGAGTATCTTTCTACGCTGCTGACCGCTGACACGCTGTATGGTGTTGGTGAACTGCGCGATACTTCTGCAGTTGCTCTTGCAGTACCTGCCTAGTCAACTTAAACATGGGGTTGGCTCACAAGGCTGACCCCGCTTTAACTATTTAAGGAGATAATAAATGGCAAACGCAACTAGCGTTGTAGTCGTAAAAAATGGACGCGAACAGTTTCAAGGCGTCTTTGATCGTGTCTTTGAAGTTCGCGCTACTATTGATGCAGACAGTCTAGCAGACGGTGCTGGCGATAACGATACCATTGCAGTTCCTGGGGTTGCTCTAGGCGATATGGTTCTAGGGATTTCTCTAGGCGTTGACCTTGCTGGTATGACTGTTACTGGCTGGGTTTCTGCAGCAGACGTAGTAACGGTTCGCTTTCAAAACGAAAGTGGAACTAACCCACTGAATCTTGCTGAGACAACTATCAAAGTTTTGATTGGTCGTCCTGGCTGGTAATAAAAAACTAAAGGTTTCCCTCTCACAAGGAGGGTTTTCTTAATGCATTTCTGCAGTGTATTAAGGAAACTACTAATAAAGGTATCGTATGAAAATAGACCATGTTGATCCAGCAGTAAAGGCAGCAGGAGACGCTCTATCAATTGCTACAGTTATTGCTACATTGGCTCAATGGCTTCCTGCTATAGCTGCTCTGGCTTCTATAGTTTGGTCTGTTATCAGAATCTTAGAAACAAGAACCGTTCGTTCGTGGTTAGGTAAGAAACCACTTGAAGGCAACGAATGAGTCGTCTAATCAGTGTAGGTAAGAATAAGAGCACCACTACCAAGGAAGCTCTTTACACTGTTCCTACTAAACAGACTGCTTATTGGAACTTGCTGTACATTGTTAATACAGGTGCTAATAATAAGTATGTAACAGTCTACTGGTATGACAAGTCTGCAAACGTAGAATACTATGTACTAAACCAGTATACACTTAACTCTAGGCAGTATGTACAGTTTGATGGTAATGCAGTTACCGTGTTAGAAGAAGGCGATGAGATTAGGGTTGAGACAGAATCCTCATCTTCATTTTCTTTTATTGCAACTCTGGATTTAGAACCAAAGATAGCAGCGCAGCATAATTACTAATAGGAGACTATTATGCCAATGGTTGACGGAAAGAAATATCCTTACACTAAAAAAGGTAAACAACAAGCAGCATCGGATAAGATTCGTAAACTTCGTAAAGAAGGAATGCCGCAGAAACAAGCAGTTGCTGTTGGTCTATCGATGGCAGGAATGTCTAAGAAAAAAGCTGGTCGTGGTCGATGAAAAAAACAAAGTCTCGTGTTAATGAGGCTGGTGTTTATGCCCAACCAGGGATGCGTAAACGCTTGTTTGAAAGAATCAAGGCTGGTAGCAAAGGCGGCGATCCTGGTGAATGGTCAGCAAGGAAAGCACAAATGCTGGCTAGAGAATATAAAAAAGCTGGTGGTGGTTACAAGTCGTGAAAAAAAATCCTCAGCAATCTCTTAAAGATTGGACAGCGCAGAAATGGACAACCAGTTCTGGTAAACCTTCTAAAGGTAAATTAAGATATTTACCAGAGGCTGCGTGGGATGCGTTATCTCCAGCAGAAAAAGCTGCAACTAATAAAGCTAAAGCACAGGGCAACAAAGCTGGTAAACAGTTTGTTAAGCAACCTAAAAAGATAGCAAAAAAAACAGCGGGGTATAGGTAATGGTTAAGAAGGTATACCAGAATCCAGAAGGCGGTCTTAATGCAAAAGGCCGTGCTTACTTTAAAGCTAAGGAAGGCGCTAATTTAAAGCCTCCAGTGTCTGCGAAGCAGGCTAAGAAGTCTCCTAAGGCCGCTGCTCGTAGGAAGTCCTTCTGCGCTCGTATGAGTGGTATGCCTGGACCGATGAAGGATGAAAAGGGTAGACCCACTAGGAAGGCCCTGTCATTACGCAAATGGGATTGTTAAATGGCTAAAACATTTTTACAGTGTATCAATGATGTAATGATTAGGCTTAGAGAGCCTGAGGTTGCCACTGTTACAGCTACTACATACGCTCAACTAATCGGTAAGTTTGTTAACGATGCCAAGAGATATGTTGAAGATGCCTGGAACTGGAACATCCTTGAGACCACAAAGACAGTTACTACTAGCAATAATGTAGGCAGTTACAGCATTGTTGGCGCTGGTACAAGATTTAAACCTATTCGAGTTATTAGTCAAGAAAGCGATTGGCTATTAGATCCAGGTAACGCAAATAAAATTGAAGAATCATTAAGGACTGGGACACAGACTAACGATGCTCCAGCTTATTATTATTTTAAAGGCGTAGACGGTAACGGTGATACTAAGGTTGTATTGTTTCCTACTCCTGATGGTGTATACAATATTGAGTTTGATTTAATCATTCCACAAGATGATTTATCAAGCGGTTCTGATGAGTTAAAGGTTCCTGCACAGCCAGTGATTCTATACGCTACTGCGTTAGCAATTAGGGAGCGTGGGGAAGATGGCGGTATTGCTGCATCTGAGATGTTCTCTTTAGCTGAACAGTCGCTAAATGACTTTATTGCAATTGAAGCAAACCGAGGTAATACAGACCTCGTTTGGAGTGCTTACTAAATGGCCGAGCAGTTAGTCTCTGCTACGATTGCTGCTCCAGGTTTTAATGGCATCAACACTCAAGAGTCTTCTATTCAGTTAGATTCTGGGTATGCTGCTCAAGCCTTTAATTGTGTTATCGATAAGTTTGGTCGTATTGGTTCTCGGAAAGGTTGGTCCAAGGTCAACTCTGTAAATGCTGATTTAGGTTCTAATCCTATTCAGTTTATGTTTGAGATGAAAGACCCTGGTGGTAACCATCTGTTGAGCGCAGGCAACAACAAGTTATTTGTTGGCACAAGCACACTAACACAAAAGAATGTTAGAAACTCAACAGATACTGGCAACGCAAGTTATACGATCACAGCTAATCACTGGCAAGCTGCAGCACTGCCTTATGGAGATGGCTCTGCTGCACTAAGTCACTCTTATCTGGTTCAGTCTGGTCACCCGATGCTTGTTTATCATAAGCTAGGAACAACACCACACGCACATGATAAGACAGACTATGGATTTCAGCAACTAGGTGATGTAGGTAGTTTACCTCCTGGGTATACAACTTCTGATTTTAAACCGAACTGCATACTTGCTGCATATGGTAGAATCTGGGTAGCTGATATTGTTGGTGATTTAGAAACAATTTACTTTAGTCGCTTGTTAGATGGTTCTGATTTTAATGGTGGTGACAGTGGGTCAATCTCCATTAACTCAGTGTTTCCTAATAACGACAGCATCGTAGCGCTTGCTGCTCACAATGGATTTTTAATTATCTTTGGTAAGAACAATATTGCAATTTATGGAAACCCAATTGATGTAACAGAGCTACAGCTTGTAGAGTTTATTCCTAATATTGGATGTATTGCAAGAGACTCTGTAGTATCAACTGGTACAGATATTATCTTCTTATCAAACAATGGTGTGCGTAGTCTTACACGTTTAGTGCAAGAAAAGTCTTTACCGTTCAGAGATGTATCTAAGAATGTTCGAGACGAGTTGTTATTTAAAATTGATTCTGAAGCAAACAAGATTAATATTAAAGCAACTTACTTTGAGAATGATGCATTTTATTTATTAGCTATCCCAAATGTTAAGGAAGTTTATTGTTTTGATTTAAGAAACTACTTACCAGATGGATCAGCTAGAGCCACTATTTGGAATAGTATTGAACCTACTTCTTTTGTTGTTACAGAAAATAGAAAACTATATTTAGGTAAAGTTGGCTACATTGGTAACTACACAGGTTACAATGACGATGCTAGTTCATATCGAATGATTTACTTTACTAACTACTTTGATCTGCAACAACCAACTACTAAGAAGTTACTAAAGAAGATTAACTGGGTTTTGATTGGTGCAAACAACCAAGCTATTGTTACTAAATATGGATTTGATTATTTAGATTCTTATCAGTCTATTTCAACTAACTTAGCAGCTACAAATATTTATGAGTATGGGATAGACGAGTATAATATTGCTGAATACTCAACTGGTATTATTATCGGTAAGTTTGGGCAGCAGTTAGGTGGTTCTGGTTCTGTGATACAGATTGGATTAGAAACAGAAATAGATTCTCATGCAGTATCTATTCAAAAGATTGACTGCTTTGTTAAATTAGGAAAGACTATTTAAATGGCTAACTATACTAAAAGCACAGACTTTGCTGTCAAAGACGGATTAGCTACTGGCAATCCTTCAAAGATTGTTAAAGGCACAGAGATTGACACCGAGTTTAATAACATTGCAACTGCTGTTGCAACCAAGGCAGATACCAGCGGCGCAACACTTACCAGTGTAACTATCTCTAGTGGCACAGCAACACTTAGTAGTGCTACTATTACTGGTGGTTCTATCACTGGCATTACTGACATAGCCATTGCTGATGGCGGTACTGGTGCATCTACTGCAGCTAACGCTCGTACTAACCTTGGCCTAGCTATTGGCACAGATGTGCAAGGCTATGATGCTGATACAGCCAAGACAGATGTGCTACAGACTTTTACAGTGTCACAACGAGGAACTGTTACCACTGACAATGATGGTTCCTTTGATATGAACGTAACTAATAACTTTAAGTGTACGCCTACTGGTAATGTTACTTTAACCTTTACTAATATTACTGCTGGTCAGTCTGGGTTTGTGTTGTTGGTTAATGGCTCTAACTACACAATCTCTGCAGCAGCCACTACTAAAGTTGCTACAGGAGCATTGACTGCGTTGTCTGCTTCTGGTACTTATCTATTATCTTACTTTACAGACGGTACTAATGTGTACCTTGTTAATTCTGGAGCATTAGCGTAATGGCTGTTCTACCTGTTGGAATCGGTCCTGTATCTGCTGGCGGCTATCAGATAGAACGCAGTCTGCGGTTTAACTCTGCGGATAGTGCGTATCTGAACAGGACTTTTGGTTCTGGAGACCGTAAGACTTGGACTTTTTCGTGCTGGATTAAAAAATCTGTTGTTGTAAATGACGGAAACGATGTTCCATTATTTAGCGCAGTAGGAGCAAGTTCTGCTTACGATTCAATTAGGTTTAATTCAGA
>Ga0315902_10001637_pt1 | contig 35756 bp, 43 predicted proteins | sample LakEriMetagenome_9_FD_203523 | JGI IMG/M metagenome (GOLD analysis project Ga0315902, IMG submission 203523) | Freshwater fungal communities from buoy surface, Lake Erie, Ohio, United States - Buoy 12 MA117 | ecosystem: Environmental > Aquatic > Freshwater > Lake > Lake biofilm | place: USA... | reverse complement strand
GTCCGACCTAACGAGGGTCATCGCGAGGAGGAGGTTCATCTTCAGCTGGGTGAGCATCGCGTGGCCGGTGAATGGTTCGATTGCACACCTCAGGCGCGGCGGGCCATTGAGGCGGCTCTCGCGCCGGACCAGTGTGTCGCTTGGCCATGCACGCTCGACCGAGCTGGAGCAAAGGCTTGGCTTGAAGGCTTTTGGGAGCGGCAAGACACCGCCCATATTCAGCGGGAGATAAGTCGCGCCTATAGCCGGCTCAGAGACATGAATGAGCCGGGCTGGGTCTGGGACGGGGTGCTTTGGGATCTGCACTGGCTCATGGAAACCGGGATACGACCTTCCGGCTCGGTCGAACGCGATGCGAATGGAGCGGTCGTTCAACGCACCTGGGTTGAGGGACAGGAACTCATGGTCCCCCGCTTTACGGCCGAGCGTGCTGCAGCGATGACGCTATGGCCGGAAGGCGACCGTCCCGCGGAGTTTCCGGGGTCTGTGGTTGATTGTTGCAAGGCAGCTATCGAGGCGCGCCGGGCTCGCTGGCGTAATCGCATGGGGCTTCGGAGGGCGGGATCCAAACCCATCGCCAGTGGCAGCCGCCAGTCAAGCTGAGGACTGCTCACAGGAGCAAATGCGGGTGGCCGCTGGTCACCGTGTTTGAACCTGCGCAAACGCCGAAAGGCGACCGTGCTTGGTGCACATCTCGGGCTATGCACTGAGCGATTTTGGCTCTGGGTGCACATCTGGAAAAATGCACTAAGCGGGAGCGAGAAACCATAATCTCGGCAGCGATCATGCCTCCAAACGCGGCATAGTCGCGTCCTCACGCGGACGGGTGTATCTCTCCGATGATGGTCTCGACGATGCGACGGCGAGATCGGGCGCGTCGATTAAACTGTTCGGATTCACCCGATCGTTCCAACCATTCAAGAAAGCGTTGGACTGCGTTTCGGGTGCTGCCGGGATCCGTGCAGCCTGCAAGTAGGCAAACTTGCACCATGTGGCTGCGGTCCGCCGCGTAAACACCGAATGTTCCCGGCACAACTGTCACGTCAGTCGCCCCGAGCAGCGAGAGTGCCTGAAGTTCGGTTACTCCTTTTGGGCATCCAACCAAATGGACGGGGCCAGCATCTGACTGTTCCCACCCCGCGGCGGCGCGCAGATTATGGTCGTTTAGAAATGGTCGACCGACCGCTTCTCGACCTGTTGCCTCGCCCAGCGATCGTGGTGCGCCATGGCAGGAAAATAAGATGCGAGTGTCGCGGATAGTCCGGAGCGCTAGCAAGCTTCGCGCCTCCTCCAGCCTCTCACCGACACCAGTCTCGGCCAACTCACTCGCGATTGCGGCTTGGATAGCACCCGACCGGTCAGTGAATGTCATGCGTGACCAGTTGAGCGCCTGACCTAGGTTAGGGCCACTCTTCCGATATTGTCTGATGCCTTCATGCGAAGCTCCCAAGACCATTTGCTGAACTAGGGAGTGGATCTTCGCCCTAATTTCAGGCCAGTCCGTCTGAGGCTGCGTCTCAAACCGCTGAGAGCTGGTGAGAGCGTCCAAGAAACTCTTCCCGGAGACGTCCCCGGCTTTGAGGGTCGCGTTGGGCAGTCGGACGACTTGAACCTTTTCGGGAGAATCGTTGAACGCGGCATCAAACTCGGCTTGGCAGATTCCGAGTTTGCTGCCCTTCAATGTCCAGCCAGCGTGTCCGTCATACAGGCTGATGAATAGGTCGCAGGCCTTGGCCTCCGCGAGGCATTGGTCCCAAGCCGTTTGCCCGCTCTCGCCATGTTCACGTTCGTTAATCCAGACTTTCAGCAGCGGTCTGTCCAAAAACAAAGCCGCTTCAAGGTCCGCCTTCAATGTTTCGCGCGCGGCGCGGAGCCTCATGAACCCGCCGTTCCCATCAGGAATTTTGAAGGCGTCCGATCGACTCGAGATCATGAGCTTGAGTTCACGATGCGCCATTTGGCCTCACAACAGATTCAGCCCCCTGACGGGCAGTTTGACACAAGAGCGGCTATGGTGGGTCTCCGCAACTCGCAGCGTCTGGGTGTACATCCGGGAAAGTGCACTGATGTGGGACCAGACGGCTAATCTGCAGGGGGCGCGGCCGCCATCTCACTGGTAAGTCTCACAACTGCCGATCAATGCATCCCGATGCGAACTCGCTAAGCTGCCGATCTGACCCTATGCTGCCCGCGACATGAGCCTCATCAAATCAAAAAAGCGCGTCGCCGACCACGGGGAGGTCTTCACCCCCGCGTGGCTGGTCGAGCGCATGCTCGATCTGGTGAAGGGCGAAAGCGAGCGGATCGACTCCCGCTTCCTCGAACCGGCCTGCGGCAGCGGCAATTTCCTGGTCCGCATCCTCGCGCGAAAGCTCGACACGGTCGAACTGAAGTACGGCCGCTCGGCATTCGAGAAGCGCATCTATGGCCTCGTGGCGGTGTCGTCCTGTTACGGAATCGAACTGCTGGACGACAATATCGCCGAGTGCCACGCCAATATGCTGGCTCTGTTCAGCGACTATATGTCGGTGACGCCCGAGGATGAGGTCTGGCACGCGGCCTCAAATATCCTGTCCCTGAACCTGATCCACGGCGACGCCCTGTCGATGCTGGCGGCAAACGGGGGGCCGATCACCTTCGTGGAGTGGGGCCATATCGGCAACGGCAAGTTCCAGCGCCGCGACTTCCGCCTTGACCGCATGACCCAGACCGCCGGACTGCGGGAAGAAGGCATGCTGTTCCAGCATCTAGGCAAGCATGAGGTCTTCCAGCCCGTGAAGACCTGGCCCCCTATGACGCAACGCGATCTCGCTGCATTGGATAAGGCTCCGGAGGGCGCGGCCGCATGACCGACGCCACGCCATTCGCCCTGCTGAAGCGCAACCCCGACGTCCTGACCTGTATCGCCAATCTGTCGAACGACGAGGTATTTACCCCGCCAGAGTTCGCCGCGCGGATGCTGGACACGCTGGCGGAGGGGTGGGCATCGGCCAACGGCGGGGCGAACCTGTGGGCCGACAGTTCCGCCACCTTCCTGGACCCCTGTACCAAGTCGGGGGTCTTTCTGCGTGAGATTGCCAAGCGGCTGATCGACGGGCTGGCGGACGAGATGCCTGACCTGCAGGCTCGCGTCGATCACATCCTGACGAAACAGCTGTTCGGCATCGGTATCACCCGCCTCACTGCGCTGCTGGCACGCCGCAGCCTGTATTGCTCCAAATGGGCCAACGGCGACCACTCAGTAGCCCGGGGGTTCGACAGCGAAGAAGGCAATGTCTGGTTCCAGCGAACGGAGCACAGCTGGGTTGAAGGGCGATGCCGATATTGCGCCGCGAGCAGGGAGGTTATGGATCGCGAAGAAGGGCTTGATTCCCACGCCTACGCCTTCATCCACACCGATGATATCAAAACTCGGATAGCCGAGTGGTTCGGAGACGACATGCAGTTCGACGTAATCATCGGCAATCCGCCCTATCAGATGACGGGAGCTGGTGGCGGCACCAACGACGCGCCGATCTATCAACACTTCGTCGAGCAGGCGATGGGGTTGGATCCGAGGTTCCTGAGCATGGTCATCCCGTCGCGATGGATGGCGGGCGGGCGCGGACTTGGGGAGTTTAGAGCCGGATTCCTCGCGGACAAGCGGCTTCGCGCGATGGTCGACCATGAGAATGCGAAAGACGTGTTCCCGTCGGTCGGGATCGGCGGCGGCATCTGCTATTTTCTGTGGGACCGCGACCACAACGGACCATGCGAGTGCACATTCAACCGTAACGGCGAACTGATCGGACCACATCCGCGATCTCTTGATGAGTTCGACGTGTTTGTGCGCGACACGCGGGCGCTCGACATACTCAGAAGGGTTGTAGGCACCAATGCACCATCCTTCGAGGCGCTGGTCAGCGGCGACACGCCGTTCGGCTTGGCGACCAACTTCACTGACTATACCCGTGGCGCTGAGCCAGATGCGTCCCAGGTTCGTCTCTATGCGAACCTCGCGACAAAGCGGGTACAGGGCGCGATGCCGCGCGAAGCAGTTACCAAGAACCCGCATTTGTTGGATACTTGGAAGTTGTTTTTGCCTGTCGCTGGATCGGGTCGCGAGCGAGAGCGGAGCGGTATAGATTTAGTTCTCGGTCCGCCCATGATTGGTGAGCCCGGATCGGCTTGCACGCAAACCTATCTTGTTGCGGGGCCATTGGGCTCCGAAGCCGAGGCGCGAAGCGTAGAATCCTATTTAAGAACCCGGCTCACACGATTCCTGATCTCGTTACGCAAGCCTGCCCAGCACGTATTTCGAGGCATGTATCGTTGGGTGCCCCAGCAATCTTGGGACCGCACTTGGACCGACGCCGCTCTTTACGAAAGATACGGCATTACAGCTGACGAACAGGCCTACATCGAGAGCATGATCCGCCCCATGGAGGCGGCGGCTTGAGCCGTTCCATCGACGACATCCTGCCGCCAAGGCCGGAGGTCGATCCGCGCCTGTACGCCTACTCTATCGACGCGCCGACGCACGCGGGCCTGCTGAAGATCGGCCAGACCACGCGCGACGTGAAACTACGGATCGGCGAACAGACGAAGACAGCGGGTATCACGCCCCGCATTGAACTGGACGAACCGGCCACCTGCGACGATGGATCCGTGATCTCCGACCATGCCCTACGTGACGCCCTGAAGGCCAAGGGGCATGAAAGGGTCCAGCTGGAATGGATGCGCTGCACAGTCGCCGACGTGCACGCTGCCCTGCACCAGCTACGCACGGGCCAGATCATCACCGGGGCCCGCGACCAAAGCTTTCCCCCGCGCGCCGAGCAGCAGGCGGCGGTGGATGCCACCCATGCCTATTTCCAGTCGCGCTGGGCCGAGGATGAGGCCGCCGTTCCGCGTTTCCTGTGGAACGCCAAGATGCGGTTCGGAAAGACCTTCACCGTCTATCAGCTGGCCCGCAAGCTGGAGGCCAAACGGGTGCTGGTCGTCACCTTCAAGCCAGCGGTAGAAGACGCCTGGCAGGCCGATCTGGAAGGCCACGTCGATTTCGAGGGGTGGCAGTACCTGTCCCGCGCCTCCGGCCGCGATCCACGGGATGCAGACCTCGACCGGCCGCTGGTCTATTTCGGAAGCTTCCAGGACCTTCTGGGACGAGAGGCGAGAACCGGCGCGATCAAGCCCAAGAACGAGTGGCTGCACACGACCAACTGGGACCTCGTGGTCTTCGACGAATATCATTTCGGAGCATGGCGCGACACGGCCAAGGAGCTGTTCGAGGGCGAAACGGACGCACTCGCGGCGAAGGTCGAATACACCGCCGATCTGGAGCAGGTGAACGAGGACCTCGGGGTTCTGTCCGAGGCCGAGGCCGAGTTTCTGCCCATCACCACCCGAGCTTATGTGTATTTGTCGGGCACGCCGTTCAAGGCGCTGGCGACCGGCGAGTTCATCGAGGAACAGATATTCAACTGGACCTATACCGACGAGCAACGCGCCAAGGCCACGTTCACCCTGGACTATCCGGGAGTACGCAACCCTTACGCAGCCCTGCCAGAGATGCGGCTTCTGACCTATCAGATGCCGGCCGAACTGCTGGCCGTCGCGAGCGGGGGCGAGTTCGAGGAGTTCGATCTCAACGCCTTCTTCGCCGCGACTGGATCGGGCGACGCCGCGACCTTCACCCACAAAGACGACGTGCAGAAATGGCTCAAGGTCATTCGTGGCGAACATGCGCCCGGTGACGCGCTGAAGACCGGAGCGCGGCCGCCATGGCCCTATGCCGACAGCCAGTTGCTGCCTTGGCTGAACCACGCCTTCTGGTTCCTGCCAAACGTCGCCGCCTGCGAGGCGATGCGGAATCTGCTAGCCGAACCCCAGAACGTCTTCTGGCATGACTACCGCGTCGTCATGGTGGCAGGCGCAAACGCTGGCATCGGGCTGGACGCCGTCCCGCCTGTGCGTACGGCCATTGGCGAGGGTTTCAAGACCCAGACCATCACCCTGTCGTGCGGAAAGCTGACGACCGGCGTCACCATCCCCCAGTGGTCATCGATCCTGATGCTGCGAAACCTGAAGTCGCCCGAGACCTATTTTCAGGCGGCATTCCGGGTACAGTCGCCGTGGTCGATCAAGAACCCCGAGGGCGACGATCCCAACCGCGAACAGGTCGTCAAGCCGGTTTGCTTTGTCTTCGACTTCGCCCCGACGCGGGCGCTACGCCAGCTGTCATCCTACGGCATCGGCCTGTCGCCGGGGGAGGCGAACCCGGAACAGGCGGTCGCGGACCTGATCTCCTTTCTGCCGGTGCTGGCCTACGACGGTGCCGTCATGAAGCCCGTCGACGCAGGCGAAATCCTCGACATTGCCATGGCCGGGACCACGGGCACGCTTCTGGCCCGCAAGTGGGAGTCGGCCCTGCTGGTCAATGTGGACAATGACACCCTGCGTCGGGTCCTCGAAAGCGAAGAGGCCATGGCGGCCGTGGAGCGCATCGAAGGCTGGCGGAACCTGGGCGACAACATCATCGAGACCATCATCGCCAAGTCCGAGTCGGTGAAAGACCTTAAGAAAAAGGCGCGTGACGGCGATCTGTCGGAAAAGGAAAAGCGCGAGCTGACCGACGAGGAGAAGGAGTACAAGTCGCTCCGGAAGAAGGTGCAGGAGAAGCTGATCAAGTTCGCCACCCGCATTCCTGCCTTCATGTATCTGACCGATTTCCGCGAGAACAATCTGCAAGAGGTCATCACTCAGATCGAGCCAGCTTTGTTCCAGACCGTCACCGGCCTGACCGTCGGCGACTTCCGGATGCTGGTGGACCTCAAAGTCTTTAACACCGAGCGAATGAACGAGGCGGTCTTCGCCTTCCGCCGCTACGAGAACGCCTCGCTCAGCTACACCGGCATCAACAGCCATCCGGAACAGAATCAGGTCGGCGGTTGGAACACCGTCGTGGCGAAGGGGCATTTGGAGCAGGCGGCTGCACCGCATTGATGCGTGCTCAGTGCAGATTGAGACAAATGCACTATCCTCGCGCTGACCAGCGGTCCACGCTTGGGAAACATTGCTCGGAGTTGGGATGTCAAAGCGCACTGGGGTCGATCGGATCCGCATAGAAGCGGCATCGGATTCGTTGAAGAAAAGCATTCGGGAGATCGAGGCGCATTTGGAAGGCAAGGGTGTTCCCGGCACACCTGGCTACCATCGCGCCGAGCTGCACGCGACTTTGGCGGAGTTCGCTGCCCGATGGTATCGCAAGGGGTTCAACCGTGGTCACCGTGAATGCTTTCAAAGCTTCGAGGAGACCGGAAAGGTGCCGAAGTCGATGCGAGCCAAGGTTAAGCGCGACCTGTTCGGTGGCGCGCGCAAGGCGGTAAAACTTAAGTCGCGGATAAAGCGATAGCGCCGAGCCGGCGATCGCGCAGCCTTGAGTGCACATTAAGAGAAATGCACTGAGAGAGGGGGCGGGGGAGGGCGGCTGTGCGCCAAAAGGTAGACCTTTGCAGGCCGCCGGTAACGCGACATTCCGGAGCCATGGCCCCGCCGGTCGGGGCGGCTGCCCCGCTATTCGCGCCGCCGCTTTCGAAGCTCTCTAATAGACTCAAGCGCGGCTCGCACAGGCGGGTCGGTCACGTCCGACGGAACGATTGGATCGTCGTCCTCATCGTCCAAGATTGAAGCATCAAGATCATTGGTGCCGATCTGCCAGGCTTCGCGAACCGCCAAGGTTCTCATGACGAGAGCCTGCTTCATAAAGATGTCGGGCGTCGTCATGGCCTCGTCGACACCAGCCGGCGCGATAAAGAATGCGCCTGTTTTCCGGTACTGCTTCAAGAACCGGTCGAGGTTTTCCGTTGTTGGCGGATGCATGCGATGCATGCGGGCGACCGTCGAGAAGATGCGACCATCGGACTCTGAAATGCTCTCGAAATTCGGTCCGATCGACGCGCCGTAGGTCGCCGGCTCGGACTTGTTCAGGCCTGTGATCAACGCGATGCGCAATGACCGGTCCGCAGTATCGTAGCCGTAGCGCCTGAGCCAGCCGTCAAAAATCGCACGGCCAGCCTCGGGGTTCTTGAAGAGCAACGCCATCACGGGCGGATAATCGGGGCCGTAGTCGGCGTACCCGATGCCGAGCCACTTGGCCTTGTCCCAGAGTGGCATGTCGATGGGCGATAACACCTTCCGGTCGGAATGCTTGAGCTTGTCGTAGTCGGGGAATCCGTTTGGTGGTGGACCTTCTCCGAACTGCGGAGGTCCGCCTCGCGGCCTGACGGGTTCGGGGTCTGCGAGCGTCTCCGTGCGTTTCGGCGGAAACTCTTCACTAGCCGCGTCTATCCAATCGCTCAGCAAGATCTTGGGTGGATCGCCGAACAGGTTCCGATTGATGGTCGTTATGTTGCCGAACGTCACTGCGCGCCCGAACCCGTTTTCCTCGCCCGCGATCTTGTTGAGCCAGGATTCAACATCCCTCACTTGGACCATCCGTACGAGCACCTCGACGATCGCCGATTGAAGCCAGTCGGAATACGCCGTCGTCTGAGCCGGATCGTGGAAGGTCATGTCCTGCGGATATGTCAGGATAGCGGCTTCGCTTTGCGTGTCGGCAAATTCCAGCGCCGGGGTCAGCATGTCGGCGCCGCCAGCGCGCATAGTGATCTCGAAATGCTCGCGGTAGGGAAAAACGTCTCCCTCGTCGCTCGTGGCGAGGAACGCTTCAAGACCGCCCAAGAGTGACTCGGCGACCGACAGCGCCAGAGCATCACTCGGCGCACTGATCGTAAGCTCGCATCCAAGGATCGTAGACTTTAGCGCGTTGGATTTCTGGCCCACCAAAATCGGGGTCTTCGCGAACTGAGCTGCCGCAGGCTGCGTTCGCCAAGCTTCGAAGAAGGCCTCAAAGCCTTCAGGGGTTTCGTCGGAGGGAATGTAGCCGTCGCTCCGAAGTTTCTCATCATAGCCGAGCGCATGGAGGATCGCGATCTCCGCCATCGGAAGACCGTAGCGGTCCAAGGTGGCCGGGAGCCTTGCCAATTCGGGCAAGTCTTCCAGCGGCACGCGCATGAGCAAAATGCCAAGGATCGCATCCTGCATCGTGACCTCTTCATCGAGATCAGGATCACCTTGAAGATTGAGATGGGCACGAACCGACGCCCCCATAACCATTGCCAGAATGGTATGAGGGATGCGGCCCAGCCCTAGTTCGATCCATGCTAGGCGCCGAAGGCACGCGAAGGCCGGCAGAATGACCTGCCCCTCCGTTTTCAGAACAGAAAAGCTCCGCTCGGCCGCCGCCAATATCTTGTTCCGGGCGGCCCAATGAAGCCCGGCCTCGTCGTAGGCCGTGCTGCCACCAGCCAGTGCCACGACTAGCTCGGCTTTGTACTCTTCCTTGACGAGAAGCGCCTCTGCGCGACCGAACATGCGGATCGCGTCGTACGGCTTGCCATGCTGAAGTTTCTGCCCGCCGCGCTCGATATAGGCTTGGCCCGCGTCACCCTCGCTACGGCGGGTCCGCATGACATCGACCAAACGCTCAAAGAATCGGTCGAACCCGTCGCTGTCGAAAATCTTCCCCAGCTCCCGGCTCATGTCGAACAGCCGCTCGACAGGATAGCTGCCCAAGTGCTCGCACCGATCTAGGATGCTCTCAAAAGCAGGCCAGGAAGCCTCGATCTCCGCTTGATCCATCGCCGCCTGAGCCTTTGCTAACCTTAGCAATACCAGCGTTGTTTCAGCTTGCAGGGCATTGTTCGGACGAGCGGCGATGGCGGAGAGAACTGTCAGAGCGTCTTCCAGGCGCTGAGTGCGACCGGCAAGGTCCAGCCGCTCCGGTGTTACCGTCTCATAGCGGTGGGTCGCGAACAGAAGCTGCCAAAGATTGAACAGCTTCTCCACATGCCCCGCCTCGTCCGCTTTGAGTGCGTACCGCTCCACCTCGGGGTAAAGGTCACAGAACTCCCCGAAATCCTCAAACCACCAATACGCGGTCCAGGCGCGATTGTAGGCGACCCTCATGATCTGAAATGGGTCACCTACCTTCTCGGCGATGGACTTGGCCTGAAGGAAGCGCGCCTTAACCTCGAACTCGGGACGCTCGAGCCCTCGCGCGATCAAAGCGCCCTCGATGATATCTTCGACCAGCTGATACCGGGCGCCGCCGTAGCTGGCGGGATCGGCCACTCGCTTGTCCAGCTGGGCAAGCTCTTGGATGCGAGCAGCATCAAGCGGACCATCCACTTTAACATCTACCTTGACCCCGGCGATGTTCAGCTTCTCGACTGCGAGCGCGAGATGGCCATGATCGTAGACCTGCTGGACGATCCAGGCCCGATCTAGGATCGTGACGGGAATGCCGTGCGCCTCGCGAAGCTCCTTCTCGATGCCGGCCCGCGTGCTGGCCTTCGCCGACTGGTTCGTGATGAAATAGATCCGCGTGTAGGGCCGGCCAGTCTTCGCGATCTTTTCGACGTCACCACGGACTTTCTCAGCCCACTTCTTTTTGGCGCTGAAAGCGAAAGCCCATTCTTCCCCTTCTCTGGGGCCCCCTACCCACCATCGCTCAGAAATGGCCTCCGCGACCGGATAGGTGTCGCCGTCCACCTTCCCATCGCCGCCGCCCATCGGACCCGATTGAGCTCGCAGGTTGGGAGCAATCCTCTTCTCGGCCAAGGCGCGGCAGAAGTATTCGAAGGCGGCTTCCTCGTTGCGTGTCGTCAGCGTTTCGAGGTGATGCTCGAACACAGGCTTGGCGAGAGCAATTTCCTGATCCGCCCTGCTATCGGAGAACAAGTCAGGGTGTCGCTCCTGCATAACGCTGCGAGGGCGAGCAAATCGTTGTTGAGGCTTGTCAGGTTCTTCAGTCACCCGATCAATATAGCGCAGCGCCCCTAGGATGGCTGAGCGCGAGGCTTGGGAAGTCAAACCATCCCCAAGAAACTAGCTTATCTGGAGACACGTATAGGCCCTTCCCCACGTCGAACAGCACGCTCACGCCGAAGTTGGCGCCGCCGAGTTCAAGACGGCTGATGTCGCGGGAATGCAGGCCGGCCCGGGCCGCCAGCTCTTCCTGGGTCAGGCCGCGTTCACGCCGTAGCTCGCGGATGCGAAGGCCCAGCGCTTTGAGGTTCGTGGGATCGAAGACCTGTATCGTGCCTTTGGTGTCGGTGAGGTCCGCCGTCAGCCGCTGCACCTCGGCCATGGCGCGCCCGATCAGTCCGGCGACCTCGCGTATTTCCGTGTCAGCGCATGTAGGGCCCGCGCGTGTGTCGTGTCGGGCGGAACGACGCTTTGGTGATGGGGCATGACTCCTACCGTCAAGGGGCTGGGCCCCGGAGGGTCCAGCGGCAATACGGCATCCGTCACGGGTAGGTGGAGACTGCCTAACCTCTCAAAAAAGCGAAGAAGCACTAGGTGTGATGACTGCCCGATGCCGGCCGATCCTTGGTGCAAGCACCTCCCCGAAGCGGACATGGCCAACGGCTCCTTGGAGTCAGAAGCGGTAGCTCAGTGCAGATTGCGAAAATGGCCCTGAGCCCCGGCCATGGTCCATCGAACGAAGCGGCAAACCTTGGTATAGCCGCACGATCAAAATGACCTGTGGTCGGCGCTAGAGGGGAGGGGAGATGGCCCCGGCAAGTCCAAGCGACGAGCGGATTGCCGAGTGCATCTGCACCATCTTCACCGCGCTCGAACAGCTTCACGCGAACGGTATGCGCGACGGCCAAGCGTCGAAAGTTCGTCGCGAAGCGGTTCACTTCCTCTGGGAGCTCCGAGAGGGCCCCAAACTGTCTCAAGAGCGACCGCACTCGGTCGAAGCCTGGTCGCACCGCGAGCGAGGGCTGAAGGAGCACCTTCGCTATGAGCACTCGGTACCGGTCGCGGTGTTTATGCCCATCCTACGCGCCGCAGCCGGCAGCCCCAGCCAGATGCTCGCCGCCCTCAAGCGCTACGTCAGACCTGTCATTGTCACCGAAGACGAGTCACGCCGATTGGCTGGCGGCGGTTTGAACCACACAATGCCGGCAGGCTTGGACGCTGATGATTGGGGGGCTCGGTATCGGGCGGTCGGCATTGCACTGCGAGGGTCTGATGGCGCGTCAACAGCCTGAGTTTGTCAGCGCGATGGTCGCTGGTGTGCGGTTGATCGAGGTGGCGTCGGCGGGCGGTGGACGGCGCTACGCAATCACGACGCTGCGCAACGACGATCGTCGCGAGTTTGATGACCGCGCCGCCGCCCAGGCTGTCTTCGAAGCTGAGATTGAAGCGTCTCGCGCCGACCCTGTGGTGGGCCCCTACGTCCGCTGATCCGGTCTCTCAGTGCAGAATTAGACTTTCCACTTTGGCGTCTGATCAGGCTCGCCCCCCGCGATTAGAGCCCGAAGAAAAAATAGAGCCCGAAGTCGGCGAGCTTGGCCAAGCCATACCCTGTGATGGCCCAGAGGGTGTTTCGCCAGAATGTCGAGCGGGGGACCCTCTCGAGCAGCTGGTCGAGTTTGAGGTGGAGCGCGTCGTCGAGCGGCGGGGCTGAATGGTGATGGCCGTGGCCGTGCCCGTTTGCAGCGTGGGTCGCGTCCTCTATCGCCTCCCAGATGGCATGCTCGCGTCCGCTCCGCACATCCCGGGCTCGGCGCTCTCTCTGGAAGCCCTGAACAGCGGAGAACAAGCCGCTCACGACAACGATCAGACCGATCGCAACGGCCGCCCCCAACCAATCCATCCGCTAGCCCTCCCCGTGAAGCTTATTGGTGGAGCATGGGGCGTGGATGGGCAATGCGTGGAGCAGCTCTCAGTGCAGAATACCAAAAGTGCACTGATGGACCCGTTTAGGCCGAGCAGTTCTCGCCCGCACGAACCACTCGCAGGTTCAACGAATTGAAGCGCGTACCATCCCACTCCAAGTAGTCTTCCATACAGCCCGCGTCCGAGGTCCAGCGTGCGACTACAGAATTGGCTTTCACGTTGAAGCGGAGGTCGAGCATGTAAAACTCTTCGCCACCGTAGGGGAACCGGTACACTCTGCCTGTGGCTAGATCTCCGACATAGGCGAACCGACAGCCCGTCCCGCATCCAATCTCAACGATCGCATAGCGCCAGGCGAAATTCGGCCCTGTGCGCATCTCGTTACTGATGCGGGTTCTGTACGCCGCGAAACTGCGATCCTGGCCTTCGAAATCGGGCAGTCTCGGCACCCCGCGGTACACCTGCTGTTGCTGCGCGGCGGCCGTGTCCGACGAGGCCATAACCAAGGTCGCAGACACGAACCCCAGCGCCAATGCGCGGGCTAGCGATCCATAAAGATTTGCCACTCGGTAGCCCCCGACTCCTGCGATAGGGCAAAGTAGACGGGAAGGCCGTCGGTGTCGCCATCGCTCTCAGTGCACGTCATAAGAAGCGCATTCACTCGGCGGTCAGGCGTCGAAACGCCAATGCGCCCTCACATGGTCTCGCCACGGTTGACCGCTCCCCGAGAATGCCAGCGCTTCAGCACTCCCAACAGAAATTTCGTAACGTTGTGCGATCTGCGCGACGAAGCTGCAAAAAAGCTCATAGACGACAACAGTATTCTGCGGACTGACATAGCCTTGCGAGGAGAGTTTTATGATTGGCTCTGCGCGGCTGCGAGCGACCAACAACTGCATCGACTTCGCCGTCCACTGGTCCATGATCGGCGCCACCTGCCTCGCAGACAGGAAATAAAGCAGCTTGGTGTAGTAGGCTGGTCCGAGCCCTTTGACACGAGGTTCGTGCGCGACAGTCACATGGTGAAAACGGGTGTAGGCTTCGAATGCGGAGACATGATCTCGACGCAGTGCGTCGATGATCGGTGCGAGTTGCGCGAAACCCGCCCACGCGGTTCGACCGTTGCGCCGGTTCTGCGCGCCCCAAGCCATGATCGCCAAATAGGCGTCTTCATCCGCCAACCCGGCTGTTTGGAGAAAGGTCACCAGCTCACCGCGCGTTTGGCGAGCAGCTGGCAGGTGCGGTCGAACAGCACCGGTAACGGAGGTCGACCAAGACTGACATTCGCTTCCACGCCAGCCGTTCGCTGCGAGAATAAGGTCGCCACTCGCGTCGCGATTAAGATCGTTGACGATCGTATCAAGCGCCGTGAGGTGTTGTTGATTAAGCATGCGGTGGCTCCTGATCTGCGCGTGCGCATCTGCGCGGAGTGAGGTTGAAATTTCGGACACGGTCGAGGACCTGGTCCTAGTCGAGCCTGGCTAAGCCGACCGGAAAGTTAGGTGAGGGCGGCGCGAGATTGCTGCGCTCCGTGCGATGGGCTTGTCCGCACCAGTGGCTGCGCATAACGCCGGAATTTCAATGAATAACCAGACGACTGGAGGTAGGTGAGGCGTACGGCGTGGTCAGTTGCTGCGCGACGTCGCAGATCGCATCGAACACATCGAGCGGCTCGATCCATTCCCATGGCAGCTGTGAAAGACCATGACAGGCACCGTGCAGTTGGCCTGCGATAGACCCAGTCGAGTCACTGTCGCCCGAGTGATTGCTTGCGATACGCACGACAGTCTTGAAACCGGTCGTCCTGCATTCAAGTTCGTCGGTCAGATTGTGCGCGACGACAATGCTGTAAACGGCGATAGCGAGCGCCTCTTCGCCAACCCAACCCTCGCCGAGCCGCTTCATATTGGCCGCACAATCCCGCGCGTTAACCGACTGCGCGACATCGGTCGCAGCGGTAGTGATTGCATCGAGCAATGCTTTCAGCGTCTCGCCTCCCTCAACCTCAGCGGACAGAAGCTCTAACGGCCGCGTCACAGCCACCATCGGGTCGACGCCTTTCAGAAGGTTATGCACGATGACAGCAAGTGCCCCCGCGCTCAGAAAGCCGCTCGGATGACCATGCGTGATCGCAGCCGCCTCCGCAGCCTTTTCGAATACAATATCTTCGCTGAGCGAGAGGTCGAAAGCGATCGGAGCGACGCGCATGACACCCCCACATCCTTTCGAGTTGTTGATTCGGCTCTTGCGGGATCCTTGTCCGCCCTGTGCGAGCGCCGACAGACAGGTGTTTCCTGGAGCGCGGCGCGCCCAAAGCGCCCGGTGATGTAGCAGACCGTCGTTGCGCGCAGACGCGATGTCGTGCGTTTGCGTCAGATACCAATCGAGGTAGCTGCGACGTAGATTCTGCAGCAGCCCTCCAGTCTGAACGACCGCTTGCGCTGTAAACAACGTCATCTGCGTATCGTCGCTGACGATCAGCCGGCCTTGCTTAAGAACTGGCTCGGCGAGCCCATCGGCACCATGCTCGCGAATGATTTCGGTGAGAGAATCGAACTCGATCGCGTAGCCGAAGCCATCCCCGACCGCGCCGCCAAACAGACACCCGAGCATGCGGTCGACCAGATCGTGGTCGTGCGCCACCATTCCAACTGAGCGCACGTGCTCTTCCTGTGCCTTGGTTTCAATCGCCCCCGTGCGGCTCGCACGCACCAAGCGCATCGCGTCGTCAGCTGTAGAGCCGAACTCGACAAGCAGCCGCGCCGCGATCAAGCCTGCGCGCCCACGCCCGCCTCGACAATGCACTATGACGCGCCGTCCATTGCGCAGGTCGTCGCGCACAAGATGACCGATGACCGACCAGCGTTGCTCGAAGATCTCATCAGGTGCGTCTAGATCGACGATCGGCGCATGTAGCCAGCGCATACCCTTTTCACTGACGCATTTGCCGATTGCGACGACCTTCAGCAGTTCAAGCTCATGCGTTTCGACCAGCGTGAGGACGGTGCTAGCACCCCAATCCTTCATCGCCTCAAGGTCGCAGTCCAAGTCCCGATTCCAAGGTGCTCCAAACACGCTTGGCCCCTTCTTCCCAGGGCAGAAGGTGACGCCGATGACGCCGCTGGCGCAGGGGACTTCTGCGAAGGCAATTGGGTCTGTTTTGCTGGTTCTCATTGCGCCCCCGCTCGATCCATAATAATGGTGGACATTACCATCAAAGAATTGATTGTGTCAAGCACAATGGAAAGCACGCGCTACGCCTATTCCTATCCGCGGCCCTCGGTTGCGACGGATATTGTCGCGTTTACGCTCGACGATGACAGGGTGCAGGTGCTGCTTGTCGAGCGTGCGGAGGTACCGGTCGGCTATGCGCTGCCTGGAGGGTTCCTGCAGGTCGGCGCGACACCGGATTTGCTAGAAAAACACAGTGTGGTTGATGACTTGCACATCCGCTCCGTTGACGAGTCACTCGAAGCATGTGCGCGTCGGGAACTGAGGGAGGAGACGTCAGTCGAGGTTGACCGACTGCATTTCGTCGGGGCTTACGGAAACATCAACCGGGACACGCGCGGTCGATACGTGTCGATTGCATATTGGACTGTCGTTCGGAAAAGTGATGTGCGGCTGAAGGCGGCGACTGACGCGAGACTTGCGTTCTGGTGCGACTTCGACGCCATACCGGAGCTGCAGTTTGACCACCGAGACATCATCAACGGTGCGCACTGCTTGGTCTCGCAACATCGCAACTACGCCGACTTTCTGACTCTGGTCCCCGATGAATTTACGCTCGCCCAGTGGCGAGCCGTCTGCGCGCGAATGACCGGTCGTAACGAGATCGACGCGTCGAACTTTCACGTCGCGACAGAAGCTTATCGAAAAGCACTGGTCGCCACCGGTCGGCGTGCAGTTCGCGGGCCGGGAGAACGTGGTGCCCCCCCGGTGCTCTACGTCAGACCGTAGCGTGCGAAATACACAGGCTGAAGGTCGCTGCGTGTACAGGGCATAGAGGCTCTTCGCGGCGGCCCGCAGGCATTCGTCTCGATTCTACGGGAGAACGGTGTGACGCCCAGTAAGGGCAGCTAGGCTGAGCTTCGGTTCGAGGTGAGGGATCCAATGTCTGGAAAATGCAGATACTGCGGGATGGCAACAAGCGCCGGCGGAGGGTGCTCCAAAAGCCCGTCTCGGACGCACGTTGTGCTGACACCGAACAAATGCATCTACTGCGGCATGAGCACCTCGGCGGGTGGCGGATGTTCAAAGAGTCCTGGGAAAACGCACGTCGTCGATCGCGGTCCCAAGAAATGCATTTATTGCGGCATGACGACTTCGGCGGGCGGTGGCTGCTCAAAGAGCCCAAGCCGGAGTCACGTCACGGGCGGCGGCATATTTTAGCCAGACCGGCGGTCGGCCTCTTCGGAGGCCTCACGCAATCGAGATCGAAAGCCGATCGATCAGCCGCTCAGTGCAGATCGTGAAAAGTGCACCGAAAGGGTGGCGTTACCTGCCTGATTTAGGCCGGTTTCGGCCCTGCCTGCGGTCTCGCCATTCGCTTCTTCAACACGTCGATCGCTGAGCCAGCTTGTTCGCCGATGTCGGAAAGCGACTTGCCGACCTTGCTGAGTGTGATCGCGTTCTCTCGCTTGAAGACCGCGACGATGGCGTCGACGGCGAGCTCTTCTCGCTCGTCGAGCACACCATCAGCTTGCACGACCTCGCGCATGAAGGTCAGCAGCTCGGCCTGCATCGCTTCGGCGTTACAGTCCGGGCTGGCCGCCTGAAAATCAGCCAAGGCCTTGGCGATGGCTTTGACACGAGTTTCGTCGGCACCTGCGATCAATACGTCGAGAGCTCGCGCGACGTATTCACGGTCGTAACCCCACTCCTCGACAAAGTGACGCTCGATCGCCGAGCGCTCCGCTGCGGCAATGCTTCCATCGGTCGAGGCAACGCGGATGGCAAGCGCGCCGATGAGATCGAGCAGCTGCATTCCAAGCAAATCGATAGGGGTGCTTATGAAGCGGGGGATGGTCTCGACCATATCGCCGATCCGAGTGCGCACGAGCTTGGCCACGCCATAGTATGCGCCACCGCTGGCAATCGCCGCGGCGACAACCCAACCGACAGGCGTCGCGGCTGCGGCACCTATGCCAATCGCCGACAACAGCCCGGCCGAAGACGCGAACAAGCTACCAGCGACGATCGGCGAGGCGGCAACGGTAGCACCGGTTAAAGCAACCCCGCCCACGTCCCAGAGACCCTGGACGCCGTTCTTGAGGCGCAGTGTCGCGTAGGCATCCTCGCCAATGCGCAGCTTGCGTTTGAACTTCAGAGGATCCGAGATGACGCAGTCGAGATCGTCGCCAAAGTCGTCGGCCGGCCGAGGGTTCTCCTCCACGTCGGCGCTGGTCATGCGATCCCCGCACTCTTCAGCTGCGCTTGCAGACCGCTAAGACGAACTCGCATGCCGCCATCCGTCAGATCATCGAGCGCGCCCAGGCTGACACCGATGATCAGCAAAAGAGGCGTGAGGAAGGGGGAGAGCAGGGGGCCGATTACGGGGATCGAGCTGATGAGGAACGAGAGCACCAGAGCGGCGACGATGCCAAAGGCCACACCTGGGTAGGCTTTGGCGAGCTCAAAAATGAACGCGATCACCCGCGCCCCTAGATCGATCAGTTTGCCGCCGATTTCGATTGTCGTGTCGACCATTGATGAGAGAATGACCTTCATGTCGGCCGAGACATTCAATCGCTCGATGCGCCGATTGATCGCCGCGCGGTCGATCCGAAGCGCGCCAGTGCTCTCGTCTGTCATCGAATTCCCTCCGAGGGCGACGGCCGCCAACGCGTTCCAAGTCGCGCGCCCAGAGCAAGCCTACACCTGCATCGCTACGTTATGCGAGCACCAGAAACATGCTCAGTGCAGATGAAGACAAATGCACTGAGCGTGTGCGACCTGGTCGTCGGCGGTCAGAACAATTTGTCGAACAGTGCCTTGTCGTGGTCGAGCAGTCGGCGGGCCATTTCGTTGACATAGAACATGTCTGGCTGTGACGGCACGGCCCGAACTCTCAGCTCGAAAGCGGGAGCTGAGGGGTCCAGTGTGAATGTCACCAGCCCAATCCCGTAGAGCGTCGCCAGCGCCTCCATGCGCTCAAGATCAGGCTTCGTGACGGTCTCGGGCATGACCATGTAGGACTTGTGGGAGAACAGACGGTAGGCGACGGACTGACCGAAAGCGACAACGGGCGCGTTGGGATCGGTCTTGATCTCGGCTGAGACGATCTGTGGTTCAAACTTCACCAAGTCGGATGACTTTGGTTTCAGAACGCCGATGACATCGGGAGTTCCCCATTTGCCCTTGAGGATGTTGCCGCCGACCGCCACCGCATGATTGACGTCATCAAGATCGTCCGCGAGCCAGTCGGCAAATGCTTCATAGTATTGATGCTCGAGGTGGGTTGGGAGCTGGGCCGGCGTGGCCGCTGCCGTGTCAGGCTGAACTGTAGAGTCAACTAAGGAAGGTTCGATCTGTCCGAAAAACTGCGCGAGCAGGTAGGTACCTTTCGCGATTTTCACGACATCCTTTTCGGTTTTCAGAAAATGATGAACCCCGCCGTGAACCGAGTTGTGCGGTGTCTCAGGATCATCCTTTTCGACCGCCCGCAAAAGATCCGTCCACCGAATGCCCGTCGGGTGTTGCTCAAGTACGGCGCGGGCTTTCGCCTTGATCGCAGCGCGATTTAGATGTGCCATAAGCCCTCCAAGGAGCAGGCCAGTGCACAAGCCTGCGGTGGACCAATCCTGACATTGTTCGGTTGAGCGCGCGAACGTTCAACGATGCTATCGGCCCTTTCTAAGTGCGAAAGCGGTGCTCTCAAGACCCAATGACCGACGCGCTCCGCTCAGCGACGAAACCGCCGAATGGCGAACTCCGTCATACGCGCCCATAGCGTCGGACTGGTAAGTGTCGGCGATGCCGAGGGCGCTGGCGTTGGCTGAGGTGTGGTGCTCGCGCTCAAAACAGCGTCACCGATTTGGCGGGACGTGTTTTCGACGGCCCGGGCGGGAAGGGCGCGCGTGAGCTCCAGGTGCACGCGGCGCTCCACCGAGCGGTGCAGCAATAATAGCTTCTGATCGAGCTCATCCATTACCGCCTCAGCGACTTGTAGAAATGACCTTCGACGGTCAGTAGCAAGTTTTTGAACAAGTCTTTCTGCGACGCAGCGGTGCGGTCGCGCGCGATTACGACAAACCGACATTCCCGCTGTTGGGCGAGAGCAAACAGAGGCGCGGTGAGAGCGCGGAACCGCGACGGCGAGACGGGAGCGGCGAGCAATTCAGAGGGGATGGGAAGCTCGCGCCTGTCCATCATGCGCACCGGTGCGGTTGCGTCTCTCACACGCAAAGTACCGTTACTGAGCAGCTCGATATCGAAAATGTACTGAATCTCGCCGCTCTCGGTCACCCAACACGGGGGGTACTCACCGCCCCGGCCCATCCTTGCTAATTCTTGTCTGAACCTCGCGACTTGACCTCTGAGCGTCGCGTTGTCTCGTGCAGCCTTTTCTGCGCCGTCCAACATCTCCCGCGCCTGCTCAGCGTTTGCACCTGCCGCGTCGGCCGCATCCGCAAGGCCGATAGCCTCGGGCACCAACTCAAATAGGTCATCACGATCTGTCTCTGGACTGATCTTTGCGGTCTCGGCTTCCAGTCGGGCTCCCAATGCGGCGAGCTCTCGCATTCGGCTTTCAGGGTCACGATGCCCCTCGAGCGCCCTGGCCAGTTCGGTATTCTCGGCAAGCACGCGTTGCTGTTCAGCAAGCGCTGCACGTTCGCGAGCAACCTCAGCGGTCTGTTCTCGGGCGAGGATTATTTCACGGATAAACTCGTCAGCTGCACGCCCCTCCGCCAGTGCCTGATAGACGCCTGCTCTCGTTTCGGCGCTCCGAAGCTCTGTTGTCATGTTCACGAGCCGAGCGCCCAAAGCCGCGATGCTTTGATCCCTCTTGGACAGCAGTGCGCCAAGGGCCAGCATCAACGCGAACAGGATCAGAAGCATTGCTTCCGCGACGGTGAGCCCGAGCAATACCCCCTTCTTGTACTGGGATCTCTGCCGCGCCTGTTCGCCGATGTTCATTTGGTGTCGAGCCGCGCAATTATCCAACCGGCGAGTTCGGCCAGCTCGCGCCTGACCCGCGTCACAGCCTCACCTGACCCGCTGAACTCCTCGTTGAGGAGCTTGAGAGACCTGGCGACATTCAAAGCAGACTCATCAAGCGTCCCGAGCGAACGCTCCGCCCGCTCCGCAATAGCCTCTGAAGCGCGCGCAAGTTCATCAAGCGCCTCGCGCCCTTGTCGAGCTTGTTCCTGGGCCAGCGATGACACTTGATCGCTGAACGCCAACGCTGCGTCGGCTGCTGATCTCGATGCGTGATCGAGTCGGTCTAACGATCCCGCGCCGACTTCGAGAGCGCTCGCTGCTTCTGACAAGCGCTGTGACGACGACGATATAGCCCCAGAAGACTCGTCAAACTTTTCGAGCGCCACCGAAAGCTTCGTGAGCGCAGAAAGCCCGTCAGTGAGCCGCTCCCGCTCGCCATCAAAGGTCTCGGTGAAGCGCACGACGCTTGAGCTGAGTGCGTCGAAAACGGGTTGCAGCCCCTTTTGGAATAGGTCCGAGTCCGCCCGAACCGATCCGATCCGCTCAGACAGTTGTTCGACCACAGACGCCACACGCTCGAGTGAAGTGTCGAAAGCTCCCGCCTGCCCTTCGAACCGCTGACCGGTCGCCTCGAACTTCCGCGCCATCTCGTCGGCTGCGCTTTCGAAACGCGATACGGTCAAGGCCAACGTCTCGTGCGTTGACTTATTGGTCGCCTCAGACACCTCTTGAAGCGCCTGTTTCGCACCGACCGCGAAGCTCTGCATCTCAGCGAGAGAGCGGTCGAGCTCACCGCGTAGCCCGCGCACAGATTCTGCAAGCGCGGTCTTCGCTTCGTATTCTAGGTCATCGGGATCTTCGCGGAACTGGCTCAAGAACACACGGAGGCCAAGCCCAACTATGGTGGTTGCAATCGCGATACCGAAGTTGCGCAGTATCGCATCAGCCGCGTTCTCAGCGGTCGAGAAGCGAAACAGGGCGACCCCGAGACTCGTCAGTGTGAACAGAAGCCCGAGATAGTAGCTGTTGTCGGCAGCCTGATCCGGTCTCAGCCGCGTAGCAGGCACAAGACTTGTTGCGAACGCATACGCAAATAGCAGGGCAGTGCATATGATGACCGCCAGGGCCTTTGGCACGTGAAAGGCGTCGAAAGCGATAATCAGCAGGCTTCCGGCGACAAAGATCGCGAAGAACAGCCATTTATCGGCATGTCGGCGAACCGCTTCCACAAACGATCTTGAGTTCATGTCACCCTTCAATCGGGATGGAATTCACATCGTCCGCGCCCAATGCGTCGAACCAGAAGACCCAGAAATCTGCATGCCGTCGTCCCTGAATATCAGCAGCTGCTGGCCGCTTGAGATAGAGCACGGTGACCTCGGCGCCGGTCAAATCAGAAGCGGTTTGCTCGTAGGCTGGCGAGGACTTGAAGGCGTCGAACTCGGGCAGCCCCGAATAATGCGAGATGTTCTCGCTATGCTGAAGCATGTCTGAGACTATGACCAAACGTCTTGGCGCAGCGTCTGGAACGTCAGTCGCCAGAAACGATGCCACCACTGCGGCCCGTACCGCCTCGATTATCGGTGAGTTCGGCGCTGGTCGCTGATCAAGCAGCTTCATCAGTGCCGATTCAAGCTGTGGATTGAATGTTTCGTCGAACCTCTTCTGCGCGAGGCGTCGGTTGCCTGTCAGCTCACTCGTTTCGTCCGCCGAAACGGGCCGGCACATGGAAAAGATCGGCGTGAGGGGGTCTGCAGTTGGCGAGACTTCGAACACATCGACCCGCTCGTTGGCCACAAGCTGCCGATTGATACGATTCAACCGATTGAGAACAGCTCTCCGCTGAACGGCATTTATGCCATCCGTAGCGTCGATGAGGATCGCTGTGACGGCCGAGGGCCCCTTCACATTGCACAGTGTCGTTTCGTTGTACCGATCCGCTTTGCCGGTAATCAACGCCGCCCCTACCAAGCCGCCAAGCAGCACCACAACCAACACGCCGACAGAGAGCCAAACCCACGCGCCAGAAGACTTGGTCACACCAGGCCGCGCGTTGCCGGGGAGAGGGCGCCGCGTCATCTTGGCTTCTCCGAGCCAGACCGCTCCGCCAAGGTAAGCAGTGTCTCGGCCGCCTTGGCATGAGCTTCTGTGATCTCGCGAATAGCTTTCGCCAGAAGGCCATCGACCTCCGCTGGTCGAGCGTTCGCCGAAACGCGGGGGAGGGTGATCTTGGCGAGTTTGAGCGACACAGCGCTATCGAAGCGAGCAGGGGCCTTCGTGGTGCGCACGCGCTGGTTTGCTTCGCGATATCTCGTGATCAGGTTTTCTGCAGCGGCTGAAAGCGTTGCCTCGTAAATCTTCAAGTCTTCGGCGAGCGCGTCAGCGCGGCTCGCGAGCTCTGGCCGGCGGCTCTCACTGGTTTCTGCTTTTCGCAGGGCGTCTTTCAGCGTTTCGATCGCCTTGCTGGCAACGTCGTTAAGCTGACCGAGACCGAAGTCGCGCATGGCAGCGTAGTGTTGCTCAGCAGCGGTCTTTGCCGTCGTTCGCGCGGTATATCCCGGATGCGGGTCATGCCAGATGAATGCGTCCAGTGCCGCCAGCATCGCCGCTAGGCAACCGACTGCAAACAGCGCCCAAGAGTTCATGTCGTCGAGCTGGAATGGTGTAGCGAGCACACGCTGAATCGCGAGCTGACCAGCCTCTGCCGAGAGCGCGAGTCCGAGGCTATCCCGCCAGTGGGCGACGGCGAGATTTAACCCAATCGCCCATGCGGAAGCAGCAAGCAGTCCGACGAGTCCAATGATCTTTGCGCCCAGCTGTCGGCGTACGATGTGCCTACCCAGCACGAAGACCAGCCCGAACACCAAACCGAGATTCAACAACGGTACCGCGACTACCTTTAGCGCCGCTCCGGCAAGACCGAACTCGTCTCCTGTTGCGAAGGTCGAGATGTTGATCGCGAGCTCCATCAAAGCTGCGATCATCAGTATGAGTACGCGGACACCGAAGGCTTTCGGCGTAATGGCTGGTCGGGTGATGCCTTCTGCGGTTTTGAAACGGTCAAGCTCATCGCTGGCTTGGCGGTAGGCAGCGTGCGCCGTGTTCAAAGCATCTTGTTCCGATCGTGAGATCTGATCGAGTTGGTTCGCAATTGTTCTTGGTTCACCGACCAATGTGTCGATCTCGGTAGCCGAACCTATTGAAGCCGCTCGCGTCGAATAGCTCCCATGCGCTGCCCGAGCTCCCTGTGCAGCCTCGTCCCAATAAGAACGAAACAGACCGAGAATCTCGTTCTCTACCGCCGTGGGTCTTGCGCTCCGCGACGACGGCATTTCCGCCTTACCGTCGCGCTCGCCACGCGCCTCAAGCTTCAGATCGCGCGCAAGCGAATCGACGTCGATCTCACGAAAGATCGTCGTACCCGGGAGGTAATCGTGCTTGGCCCGAAACAACCGGTCCAAAACATTGATCGCTTGCTTTTTCATGCCTCTCCCCGCCAATCCATGACACGATCTCGACCGCTCGCACAAGCTGAGCGAGCAGGAAGAGACAAACATCGTTAGAATGGGGCGGGGCTGGCAGGTCGCGGGCGCAAATTGGTGCAGATCACGACAATCACCCTGAAAAGGTCTGGACGCGCGCTGATTGCAGGGCTGTCGATGGCCCTCGCTTTTGCGCTGTTGAGCGGGTGTGAGCGGGCGTCAGCGGTCGTAACGCAGGTCGGCGCCGACCAAGAGACCGTGCGTACTATAGCGTTTCGAGGTCGAGTGGTTGGGATTACCGACGGCGACACGATCACGGTGCTCGACGACCAAAACCAGCAGCACACCGTCAGGCTTGCTGAGATTGATGCGCCCGAGCGTGGGCAACCATGGGGCAACCGCTCCAGGCAGGCGCTCTCGGCGCTCGTGTTTGGCAAGACTATCTCGGTGCAGCAGACCGATACCGACCGCTACGATCGTATTGTAGCGCGTCTGTTGGCGGACGGGCGCGACGTCAATCGGGCGATGGTGGAGCAGGGGCATGCATGGGCGTACCGGCAGTATCTGACGGATGAGACGTTGGTCGCGACGGAGTCTCGTGCCCGCGCGAGCAGGGTAGGGCTGTGGTCGATGAGCGACCAACAGACGGTGGCACCTTGGGATTGGAGGCAGGGGGTTCGCGGCGGCTCGGGCGACCAACCGACCGCGGCTAGACCGCAAGGGCTTTTTAGCCCGGCTCCAGGTTCACCTGCGGCCGAGGGGCAGTTTAGCTGTTCTGGGAAGCGGTTTTGTCGGCAGATGGGCTCATGTGCTGAAGCGCACTTCTATCTGGAGCGGTGTGGGGTCTCTTCTCTCGATGGCAACGGCGATGGCGAGCCGTGCGAACAGCTCTGCGGTACGATCCGCCAGTAAAGCGCGCGCCCTATCGCGAGGCCAGATGCTTGGAACCGCGCGCATCGCCTCCACTACGGACGAACTATTGCCGCCGTAAATGTCGGTCTAACACCGAGGACAACAGGTGGATCGCATGTTAGCTTTGTGCTGCTTGTCCGGGGTTACTCAGTGCTAAAGACTGTTGCTCTCGGTTTTGCGGTTCTTGCGCTAGCTGCCTGTGAGCGCGCCAAACCAGCCAGCGCGGCAAAAGCAGAGACCGATAGAGATGTCGAAGTGTTGGTGGTAGCAGGGGCTGTTGCCGCTCGTCACGACGCCGACAGCCCGCCTCCCACTAACCGTTCCAAAGACTTTGGCGAATATTCGAGCCGGCATTCAAGCCGTCGCTCTGAACGGGCCGTGATGGCTCCCGGCGGAAGCTATGTAAGCGTGAGACCTAGAATGGCTGCTGACGGAACCTACGTTGGCGGCGAAGGGGCGGCCAGGATGGCACCCGACGGAAACTACGTCGGTGGACGACCGAGTCTGGCCCCCGATGGTACCTATGTGGGCGTTTCGGCCCCTTCACCGTGAATACCACAGGGGTCTGCCACCGACTTTGCTGTGCCAAGCGCGGCAGCCCGTAACAGATCGGAAGCGGACCTACTCACAGTCCGATCCTCGCCCGTAGATTGGCCGTCAGTCGATGTCTGCTGCTGGCGCTTACCGGCTATTCCGGTCCGTCAGTGCACATGTAGAAAAGTGCACTGAGCGGGGCAGGGGAGAGCGGCGGGAAGCAGACGTCCTGAAGGTCCGCTTTGGGTGGAAAGCGGACGTTGGCCACGGCCTCAACTTTGCGTTGGGGCTCGGTTGGCAAAAGGGCGGCTCAGGAAGATATTATCCGCACCACACTCTCAGGAAGACATCCAATGCTTATAGTGAGTTTCGCGGCGGTGCTGATGGTAGCCGGCCCGTCACAAGCGACTGTTCAGACCACACCGCACTCCACGGCGGATGTTCAGCCGCCGACGCCGCGTCAGATTTCTGAAGCTATGCTTTTGATGCCGGACAACCGCCGTGATTTGCGACGCCTGATGCGGGGGTATCACGATGTCGAGTTCCGTGACGTTCACATCACCCTCAACCTCAGGGTCGATCCGCGCAGGAGGGCCGGCTTCTTCTGCGGGTATGTCCGGGGAAAGGACGAAGCAGGGGTCTATTCGGAGTGGATGCAGTTTTACGCTCGTCGCGGCACGGCGGTGTTGGGGACCTCAAACCCCGATCTGTTGAAATCAACCTGCAACTCAACTGTTTCACAAGACCCAGTGGACCGGAGCGAGATATTCGACTTTGATTACGTTGAGCGGCGAGCAAACTAACGGCTCGGAGGTTCCGCTTAAACGCTGGTGGTTCTCGCTAAGCCCCGTGGTGCGCGCAACCCTTTGGCGTCCGCTTTGGGTCGGGAGCAGACAGTCCCATGAGGGCGGAAAGCGGACGTTCAGCCGGGGATGCAGTGAAGCGTGGAGCCACCTTCGTGCTCAGAGACTCCGACATTTAGGCCCATCACGTCACCCTCCCGATACTCACTGCCGGACGGCGGAATACCGAGCCCAAGTCCATTGACCGTTGCAAGAACCGTTGCGCGGTCCGCATCAAACGAGAGTTCGAAGCCCTGCTCGCTTTCGATCCAGCCCACGACCGCGACTGAGCGGAGAGTGAGGCCCTGCCAAGTGCCTCGAAGCGGGAGCGTCGCTCGATACTCGCGCCCGTCGATCTTCAATTCCGGGGTTCCGACTCGGTCTCTAAATTCCGCAGGAACCAGAGGAGTTTTCAACACAGGAGTGTAGCCCTCTCCCGTTAGTTCGTGAGCGACCAAGCCGTTCAGGAGCGCGCCAAAAGCCTCGTTGGGTTCGCAGTTCTGGGGGTCGGCGAAGCCAATCAGCCGATCAAGCGTGGCTGGAGCAGGCGCGCAGCCCAACCCTAACGACGCACACATGGCAGCGGCAGCGGCGATCTGGCGATAGGTCATCACACCATCATCGCAGCGATCTTCAATGTCCGCTATGGGTCGGAAGCCGACCGTCGCCTGAGGGTGGGAAGCGGACACTCAGCCGCTGACCGGGTCGCATCTCAAACTGGTCAGCTTCCGTGTCCTAACGTCATAGGTGGCTGTGACGCGCCTGTGGTTGGAGTTATCCAGCCACAACTCCTCCTGATCTGCTCGGAGCAAGTTTCGGCCTGGAGGATAGGGACCCCGCAAAGCTATTTCATGGAATTTGATCCTGACTGCCGATTTGTCAGAACCAAGCCATGGGCCAGTCAGAAGCCAAAATAGACTACGGTTCTTATCCCATGAAGCCTTTTCCCAGACGTAGAGGCGTGAGGGCCAGCCATCGACAGAGCCAATGCACGGCTCTTGCTGGAGCAACTGATCTATCTCATCGGCAAGGGCGGGGCTTGGGGCAGGCGTGATCGTCAGCCAAAGGAAAACGAGACCAGCAATGCTCACGCCGCACGCGAGAACTGCGGAACGCTTTACGGCTCGCGTCTTCCTTTTCATGGCTCAACCATAGGCTTGGATGAAACGTCCGCAATGGGTCGGGAGCCGACCATCACCTGAAGCCGGAAAGCGGTCATTCGACAGCCGACATGTGGCCGCTCAACAGGAGCGCGAGAACAGGTGTCCCACCGGTTTCGACCCTTCGAAAGTTCACAAACGCCGCGCACTCGATCAGCGCAGTGAACTGCTCCGGGCACCGCTTGGCGAAGTCGTCGGCATCATTGATCTGCAGCGTCATCAACTGCCCCGCCGCAACCGCTACCCGCACCATTCCAGTGTTGGGGTCGTCCGCATCAGTCATGCAGTCGATCCATGCGTCCATGTTGCGTCCGTAGAACGCCGGAAAGCCAAGCACCTCGGCGAAGACGTCGTGAAAGGTTGCCCAATCAACGATGCGCTTGACCGGGACGTCAATGAGGGTGGTCTTCATGGAGCGAACATACTGCCTCATGGGGAACGTCCGCTATGGGTCGAAAGCAGACCTGATCTGTCGGCCGAAGAGCAGACGTCAGGTCGGACTGGTCGGACCACGCCGGAGCGAGCAGCCCAGCAAAGTGTACATCCAGACAATCGCACTGAGCGACGCACGCTCGAGCGTTCGCAAAAACCTAGACCTAATTTAGGTTTTGGCGTATATCGCCTCGATGGCGACCGTGTTCACGAGCAAGCAGCGCTATCGCGTCGCTGTGAATTCCAACGATCATCCACCTCCGCACGTGCATGCGTTCGGGAAGGGGAGCGAGGCGCGCTTCAAGCTGAACTGCCCTGATGGACCGGTCGAGCTTTGGGATGCGGAAGGCGAGTGGACGCAGAAAAAGCTCAACAATCTCGGCGAAGAGATCGCTGACGAGATTGCAGAGTGCTGCAAAGTTTGGAGTGAGATTCATGGCTGAGTTCAAGGCACTGGACGAGAGCGCGTTCAAGCGGACGGTCAATCGCAAGAAGGCTGTTCCACTCCCACGCGCTGTTTCTGCGAGGTTCGATCGACGATCAAACCGCGTCATTGTGAACCTCGACACCGGGCTGAACTTCTCGTTCGACCCAAGGAAGGCGCATGGCCTCGCAGATGCTGAGACTGAAGACTTCTTGGGTGTGACGGTCGAGGGCGTCGGCAGCAGTCTGCATTTTCCTCGCCTTGACGCCGACTATACAGTCTCCCGTCTGCTTGAAGGGTTTCTCGGGCCCTTGGATTGGGCGCGAAAGGAGGCTCGAGCGCGAGCCTCTCGAGAGAATGGAAAGCAAGGTGGTCGGCCTAGACGGGCGGAGGTGGCGGCGTAGAGCGCTCTTGGTGAGCTGCAACCTCCAGCACCGCATTGCGTGGCCCACTCCGCTCCTGAGAGGCTGTCAGTGCGTGCGCCAACGCTCAGGGTAAATGTGGAGAAAGACACTCAGCAGGACTTCGCCTGAGCGGTGACGTCCGCTTCTGGCGCATAGCCGCCATTCGTCCGCCCCAGCCAAACCCCTCAGTGCGCTAGACACATTCTGCACTGCAAGCTGTCAAATCGCGCCGAGAGACTAGGTCGAAGCGTTGGTTGATCGACGTGGACCCTTCGACCGAAAAAAATGGCACGGGCCGTAAAGCCCGTGCCACGTGGTCTTATAGTTCTGCTGCTCAGTCGCCCGATCGGGCGAAGCGGATTTTTCCGTGGGTAGTCAGCTCTAGAAATGCGAGTCCCTCATCCAGCACGGTCATTTCGTGTTCGCTGGTCTCATCGATGAACTCCCTGACCAGCACCGCTAGCCCATACATGAGCGGCCTTATGAGGTCCTGTGGCTCGCTTGTTCGGCGTGCGATCGAACATAGGTATACCTGAATAAGCCTATCGAGAGCCTCGATCTCCTTTTCGACGAGCTTGGGGTCATGCGCGAGCTTTGCGTGTGACCGTAACGGACGAACCGGATCGCTTTGTGAGAAGGACGAAGAATCCGCAAGTTCTCGGAATCTCTGGTTCACGGGGCGGCCGCCTCCCGCCGCCACCGCCTTTTCGAAATGTTTCAGGCTGTTCTTCCGTTCACGAGCGGATTCGGGAAACTCCGACGTTCTCCGCCTGAAAACGATGGTTCGCTTTGATCGCTTAGCCTTCGTCGTTTCATCGACGCCATTTTTGTCAGTCGCTGATTTCGTCATGTGCCTTCTCTCGCTTAAGCAGCACATCGCTGCCCTAAGCCTTTACACAATCCGCCAACTCCGAATTTTCGCGACGATCACTCCGGTCGCGGCAATGGTCCGAACCAGATACAACTCCGGCGACGCTCTCCATGTGATGGAGGCTACTCGACCTCGCTTCAGGTGCATGGCCTCTCTGAAGGTCGTTGGTCGTGTCGCAAATCAAATTACTGCTTCACAGTTTTCGCCAAACGCCACGTCGATAGACAAACACGCTTTCGATGGAGGTCTGTGAGCGAGCCGCCTTGGTGATGTACCCAGCGTACCCATCGGCTCTGTCGATCACGTCGTCCCAATAGTCGCCGGCGACCCGTGTGGCCTTCCAAAGCCGACGGCCATCCAACATAAGCCGCTCGCGAAACTCATACGGCCCGGCCGCTGCCAGGTGCATGTGGTGGTTGCCGTCGATCAGCTCGTGAAACCCGATTGCCTCGATCGGCTGGTCGAGAGTGATCTTCGCCCACCTCGGGCCATAGGCACGCCGTTGCACCTTGTTGAGAAACCGCACAGCGTCCTTGTTCAGGCGATCAGTAGTGGTCGGGAGGCCCGCGCCCAACGTGACCGCGATCTCAGGTTTGATCTGCAGCACGAGTTCCTTCCATGCCCGCCTCATCTTCTCGCTCATAACCGCTCCTGTGAAATCCCCTTGCGCACTTGTAGTAACTCACGTAACGGCAGGTGACGCAAGCGGAGAGGACGATTTCGATGCCGTTGAAACAGCAGCCAGCCCCGAGCGTGAGAGCCCGCAAGAAAGCCGTAAAAGAGAAGCTGGCTGCGCGGCTTGAGCTTCCAGTGCTCGACCCCGACAAACTCGCCCGTCTCCGCTCCCCAAGGCGTCGCTCGAAGACGATTGTAGAACTCGCAGATGAGTTGGCGACCTTCAAGGCGGTGTCCGACGCAGTGCGTCGTTCCGACCGGTACTATTTCTCGGCATTGGCCAAGGTTTACGGGGTCTGGGCAGATCTACTCATGGTCGATGACGCTCATCGCAATGAGATGATTGTTAAGCTCAATAACCGGAACAAGGAGAAGACCAAGCGTGGCGATGCAATACATGTATTGTTGCGAGCACTGATCGACTACCGCGTTAAAGACGCGAAAGGCATATCGAGAGAGGAGGCGGCAAGGGCGCGCCAAGCCACCTGGACCCGGCTGTCTCGCGACGCATCCGTTTTGCGTTTCGCAGAGCGTGAAGAAGTCCCGGTCGATGACTTCGTGGATTTCGTGAAGGCACGGCCCGGCGGTTTGGAGGGAATGGCGCGAGACGAGGCGAGAGCAAGACGAGCTTCCGCCAGTACCGCCACTGCTCGACCGAAATTGCAGACAAAGTCGCTTACAAAGCCGCTTCCTGCTCGCCCGCTAACTCCGGACAGCGCCGAACCCTCAGGCGACTCTTCTGGCGGAAAAGGCAGGTGGAGGTTGGGACCGGCGCTGAGAAAGAAGCTGGCGACAGGTATGTTCGCAGGCCGAGAGCTAATTGTTCGGGTCTATGTCGGTTCAGACGGTCGGCGAACGGTTCGGGACGTCTACCAGTCGTCGAATCCCGCAATTGATGACGCTCAATGGGTCCGTGACATGGAAGGATTGGGCGCTCGTCTGGTGGGGAAGGGACCCAAGCGCCCAAAAGTGTAGATGCAGCCGGACGCACTTTGGGTCGGTCAAGGTCGTCGCTGAATGACCAGAGTGTCTTCTGGCAGGAAGCGATAGCGGCCGCGACGAACATCGAACCGGTTGAGATCCAGCCGCGTCATGCGACCTGAGTCTCGAAGGTAGAGTTTGCGACCCTCTATCGCGCGAACCACGGTCCAATGTGATCCGCCTGGAAACTCGATCCCCACGATCACCGCGCGCCGCCAGTCTTGGGCTTGCGAGCGCACGAAATCGAGAAACGGGGCGGTCTCCTCGAACCTGCGGTCAGACAACGGTGCCCGAATGCACAGGTCGACACCGTGTGTTCGTCGCAACCAGCGAAACGCCCGGCGAGAGGCCCTCATGAGGTCCTGGGCCTCAACGCCGCAGATAACGGCACCTCCCACTTGATGGGCCGGCAAAGCCAGGATCAGCTTGCTGAACAGGTCTCTATGCAGCAGTGACCTGCGACCGACGACACCAACCATCTCAAGCGCGTTGACGATCGCGTACACCCCGCACAGCGCGTCGAGCGCCCCTTGTTTGACCGGTCTCATGTGACCAGCCCTTGGTGCTGGCCCATCGCTAGTACTCCTCCGCTTTCATGACGGTCAGCACGCGAACGCAACCGTCAGACTGGGCAGGATCAACCGCGGCGCAGGTCAGCGACGGGTCGTAGTAGTCGATCTTCCAGAAGAGGCGCTCGCGGCCGACGGTCAGAGCGCCGAAGTCGCGCTCGCCGTATGGATCATTGGCTTCGCTGAAGTCATCGAACGCTGCGATCAATAGCAGCGCGTTGGTCAGGAAGGCTTCGCCTTCGGCGACCACCCCCTTGGTGATCATGATGCGACCGCCGGTGTGAAACCGACGTAGCTGATCATTGAGCGCACGAATGCGCTCGCGTCTTTCGACGGTCATTGTAGCTCCTTGATGTGTGGTGAGGTTTGGTCTGACGCAGTGCGTCAGGGGAGGACGCGTTCGAGCGTCAGCAGAATCACGAGGTCGGAGATCGGATCGACTCTGCAGGGGGCGTGGTCGTCGAACTCGACCTTGATCTTCACGCGGCGACCGCTTTCGAGGTCGATGCCGCCGAGTTTTACGTTGTCTGACCGCTTCTCGAACTTGATCGATTCAAGCGCGATTGCGATGGGCGTGAAGGGGAGGGGAGCAATGTTGGTCATCGAACTGCACCCCTACAGCGACGCGACGAGACGACGCTGAGCGTCGCTGTCGCCATCGATGTACCCCTGCGTCACCTCAATCGACCGGTGACCTGCGAGCATCTGCACGTCGCGCAGGCTTGCGCCGGCTTTGTGAGCGTGTCGGGCCGCCATCGTAATGAACGTCCGTCGCCCACTGTGTGACGAGCAACCGACCGCGCCGACTTCGGCATAGAGTGCGACAAACCAATTCACGACGCTGTTTGGGCGAAGGCGACTAAGGCGCGATGACGCGACGAGGGGACCTGTTCGAGGTGCTGATCGACCGAGGTCGATCAATGCAGCTCGCAACTCTTCATGCATCGGTATGCGACGACCACCGTGCTTCTTGGCGATGCGGTCCGGTACGACGACCAGTCGGCCGACACGACCGTTCGCATCGGTGACCATCGACCAATCGAGACCTGCGATTTCGCAGGCGCGCAGACCCGCTCTGACCGAGAGCAAAAACATCGCGCGATCGCGGGCCGCAGATCGCCGTCGAGCCAAGAGTTTGAGGGTCTTTCGGATCGTGGTTTCGGACAGCAGTTTTGCTTGCCTGCCTGGCATGAGCTGGCATCCTTTCTGGCAGCGACGAGCCGGTGGACGGGACGACCACTTACTCGCCAGATTGTAGGGATTGCTGCGCTGAGACCGTAAATCGGTGCACGAAGAGCGCACTATAAGATAGCAGAAACAAAGAGATAATGCAAATAATTATCTGCGTAGTTTGAAAGCGGAAGGCCAGAACACAAACAGCTTGTTAGCCTTTGCGCGCCGTGCTAAAACCCTTTCTCTTGTTAGGGTTTGCAGATGCGCCGTGCGGACATTCTCTCGTTGGTCGACTTCACCGTTGGCCAGTTCGACGCCTTGATCGCGCGCGGTCTCGCGCCAATTTCTGCGTCTCGGCGCGAAAAGGGCTGGGGCACGTTTTCAGCTGACGACGCCCTGAGAGTCGGCCTTTTCGCGGCGCTCAACCGGGCAGGGGTATCGCAAGCTCAGTCCGCGGCGATTGTTCGCAGCCAGTACGAACTGCTCTTGGAACGTTTGGAGCGCGACGCGCCGAGCGACGTATGGTTCGGCATTTTCAAGTCGGTCGCCCGGGCGCAGGGTGAGCCTTCAGCTGCGCTTGCATTGCCTCTGATCGCGACGATCGCTGAATTTGCCGACGAAATGCGACGCATTCAGACAGTGACTGGCGATGGCGACCCCGTTGAGTCGCTCGTAGTCATCAACGCGACGTCGGTGATGCGCAGCATGCTCAAGCGTGCAGACGAGCTTGGGATCGCCGACGACCGCTTGTCAGAGTTGGCTCGCAAAGTGGGGGCTGTCCGATGACCATGTCAGAACCGACGACCTCCACGAAACGCGCTCGCGTGTCCGTCTTACCCTTGAGCTGCCCTCCGCGTGGTCTCGGGCGGCCGGCAGCGGCGGAATACATTGGCGTGAGCGTCAGCAAGTTTGACGAAATGGTCGCTGACGGCCGCATGCCGACGGCGAAAGAGATCGACCGTCGGAAGGTGTGGGACCGGATCGAGCTGGATGAAGCGTTTTCGGCGCTTCCCGCTGAGACACCGGACAACCCTTGGGATGCGATCCTATGAAGCGCCGTCCTCCGTACGCCAGCTATTACCGCGATCGGCAGGGTGTCGTTCGCTGGCGGTTCCGCAAGAAGGGGCATCGGGAAAGCCAAACCAAGGAGCTGTTTGATAGCCGCGCGTGGTGGGCCTGGTATGAGGCCGCCCAAAACAACCTACTGCCGCCGATTGGTTCATCTCGTACAAAACCAGGGTCCATCGACGCGCTGGCGGTCGAGTTTTATGCGTCAGCGGATTGGCAGTCGCTTCGGCCGACCACGCGCCGGACCTACAAGGGGATCCTCGACCGGTTTCGTGACCTGAAGCTCGGCCCAACGCGCTGCGGTTCGCTGCCTGTCGCCCAGCTCGAGCCAAAGCACATTCGTAAGGTCATCGACGGCATGGCCGACCGATCGGCAGCTGCGAACAACCTGCTCAAGGTCATACGCGCCGTTCTCTCATTCGCGGTTGATCGTGGTTGGCGCGATGACAATCCAGCGATCCACATCAAGCCTCTCAGGCGACGGACCGACGGTTTTCTCACATGGTCCGAAGACGACATCGCCAAGTTTGAGGCGCACTGGCCGCTGGGGACCAAGGAGCGGCTGGCGTTCGACCTGCTGCTCTATACAGCGCAACGGTCGGGCGACGTGCGTCGGATGGGTCCGCAGCACGTCAGCGACGGTTATATTCGGGTGGTGCAGGAGAAGACCGGCGCGTCGCTTCAGATCCCTGTGCACCCGAACCTGCGCGCCTCGCTGGATGCCGTCGCGACAGAGCACCTGACCTTCATCGTGACGAAGCACGGTCAGGGGTACACCGCGAAGGGGTTCAGTCAGTGGGTGAGCGAATCGGCGAACCTGGCGGGTCTACCTAAGGCCGCTTCTGCGCATGGTCTGCGCAAGGCGGCGGCGCGGCGGCTCGCGGAGGCGGGATGCTCGGCGCACATGATCATGTCGGTGACCGGTCACCGCAGTCTGAAAGAGGTCGAGCGGTACACGCGGGCGGCGGGTCAAAAGGACCTTGCGACGTCGGCGATGAAGCGCATCGCGAGAACGTAAGCAGCACGCTTATTGTCTAACGCTGTCGAACGCGCTCAGAAAGTTAGACAAATCTGCATGTAGCGCGTTGTTTTAGATAAGATATTCAGCGCGCCTGGCGGACAGGGTGGGATTCGAACCCACGGTAGGCTTTCACCTACGGCGGTTTTCAAGACCGCTGCCTTAAACCACTCGGCCACCTGTCCGTGTTCATCGAGCGGACTGGCCGCATAGCGCCAAACCGTGCGTTAACCAAAGCGGAAATGTCTTTGCCGATAGTGATTTCGTTCACGGGCGGTGCCATGGCCGGAAATCTTTCCATGAAAGTGCTTCGAGG
>Ga0315902_10001636_pt1 | contig 35775 bp, 30 predicted proteins | sample LakEriMetagenome_9_FD_203523 | JGI IMG/M metagenome (GOLD analysis project Ga0315902, IMG submission 203523) | Freshwater fungal communities from buoy surface, Lake Erie, Ohio, United States - Buoy 12 MA117 | ecosystem: Environmental > Aquatic > Freshwater > Lake > Lake biofilm | place: USA... | reverse complement strand
TCAACAGGACACATAATTAGTGTAAAAATTGAACCTGATGATAGATGGTTCTCTTTCAAAACTAATTCTTGGGATGGTAATGGTAAAGCATATTGGGTTGTAGATAGGTCGTAGTAAAATTTATTACACCTAACTCCCTTATACTTGCTATAAAAAAACACCAATTAATTAATTTTAAGTTTATTGGCGCAGTTGCACCTGGTGTTAATATCCCGATAGCGTGTACTAAAATTATCATAATGTATAATGTCTTTTATAAATAACTTTTTAAAAATATAGATTTTATATTGAAAAAAAAATCCTCTTTTATTAGCTATTGCCGATTAAACCAAATGTTTAATTGCCCGGCATTTTGGGGCCATACACATAAATGAATAAATTATAGGTAAGAAGTAACTGCTTAATAGTTCCATAGCCGGCAGTAAGTAAACCTTAGTATTATTTGACGTGTTATTTTTCTATTTTCGTTGCACTAATTTTCAAAAGATGAAAAAAATTGCACTTGCCTTACTGTTACTTCCGCTGAGCCTGATGGCGCAAACTCCCTCCATAACCCTTACACCGGTAATCACCGGATTAAGTCGCCCAGTCTTCGCCACGCATTGTGGCGACAGCCGTTTGTTTGTTGTTGAGCAGGCCGGCCGAATTAAAGTATATGACTCGGCATATAATTACCTGGGTATTTACCTAAACGTGGCCAATATCGTTACACAACCTGCTACAGGTGGCGATGAGCGTGGCCTGCTCGGCCTAGCCTTTCATCCTAACTATGCACAAAATGGATACCTCTACATTAATTACACACGAACGGTTAATGGGCAGTTAAAATCATTTATCTCTCGTTACACCGTTTTTGCAAGCAATCCAAATAAAGCAGATTCACTGAGTGCACTGGAAATATTATCGTTTAATCAACCCTACTCTAACCACAATGGCGGCTGCCTTGCCTTTGGCCCTGACGGCTACTTATATATCGGGACAGGTGATGGCGGCTCCGGCAATGATCCACAGGGAAATGGCCAAAAGTTGAATACCTATCTAGCCAAAATGTTACGAATCGATGTCGATAACGGATCTCCGTATGTTGTTCCTTCCGATAATCCATTTGTCGGTACTGCCAATGTTAATCCCGAAATATGGGCTTATGGTCTACGTAATCCCTGGCGTTTTAGCTTCGACCGCATCAATGGCAACCTATGGATAGCCGATGTAGGGCAGAATAATTATGAGGAGGTAAACGTGCACTACAATGGCGACCCGGCAGGCGACAACTACGGATGGCGCTGTTTTGAGGGCACGAACAGTTCAGGTCTTGGTTCCGGCACAACCGGTTTGAGTTGCCCAAACTACAACGATACCCATAAGCCGATATATGAATACACGCATAGTGGTGGTGAATGCTCGATTACCGGTGGTTATGTTTACCGTGGTGCCTTATATAACTCCATGTTCGGAGACTATCTGTGTACCGACTACTGCTCAGGTAAAATACGCCGACTTATTGAAAACGGTGACGGCACGTTTACTCCCGAAATCATTTACGACGGTGATTTCACCGTTTCCTTCGCGGAAGATCGCTGGGGCGAATTATATATCTGTAGTGCCACACAAAGCGCCATTCTCAAAATTTCGGAAGGCAACTGTGAACCGGTTGCATATATTACTAACGGCGATACTGCCGCAATTTGTGCCGGACAAAGCGTTCAACTCAAAGCCCTCCAAAATCCTGCACTCAGCTATGCCTGGTATAAAACCGGCAATGTGGATGTACTAGGCACAACAAGCACATTTGATGCGACATCAACCGGTGAATACTATGTTGTGGTAAGCACTGCAAATGGTTGTAGTTCCATATCGCCTAACATCACCGTTGTAGAAAAGCCCTTACCGGATGTACAAATCAATTTGTTTGGGTCTGTTTGCGCGAATGAATCTCCGGTATCGCTCGAAGGCACACCTTCAGGTGGATCATTTTCGGGAAGTGGCGTAACGGGTAATACGTTTGATCCGGTGGTAGTTGGTGTAGGGCAGTATGAAATATCCTATACCTATACCGAACCTAATGGATGCACAAATACTGCATCGGGCTCTGTTACCGTTGACCCACTTCCCGAGGTAAACTTTGTTAATCTTCCCGATACCATTTGCACTGATGTTTTAAACAGCGAAATCACCTTACAGGCACAGCCCGCAGGTGGTGTTTTTAGTGGCAATGGTGTTAAAGGCAATATACTCACACTCTCATCTTTTAATACCACTTATGGTGTAACCTACACCTATACACAGCCTAAAGGTTGTACTAATACGATTACAGACAGCATCTATTTCAGGCTTTGTACCGGAGTAAACGATCTGCTGTTTTCCCATACACATATTTTTCCGAGTCCAACAACGGGTATAATCTTTTTACAAACCACGCTAAGCAATCTTACGTTCGAACTTTTTAATACCTCCGGTCAGTTGCTGATTAGTAAATTAGTTTCGGGTAATGAGTCTTTTAATATAGCCAACCAACCTGCGGGTTTGTATTTTTACCGTTTAGTTCAACAAAACGAGGTAAAAACCGGAAAAATTGAGTTAACCAGATAAAATCTTAACGGATAGATTTGGTTATATGCTTATGACGTAAATCATAACATTCATTTAATACAATGCCCTATCTTTGCCCAACCTAATAAAAAGTAAAAAATCGTCATGAACGAATACGGAATTAAAAATCCGGCTACCAAACTAACGAGCTACGGATTAAATCCATCCGGTACAGTTTACTGGAATTTATCACAAACCGAACTTATTGAAACGACCATAAAAGCCGGGTTAGGTGAATTAACCGACACCGGAGCTTTGTCGATTAAAACCGGAGAATTTACCGGCCGTGCTCCAAAAGACAAATTCATCGTTAAGGATAATAAAACTGAAAACACCATATACTGGGGCGATGTGAACTTACCGTTCGATGCCTCAGCGTTTGATAGTTTGTACAACAAAGTGGCTGCACACCTCTCCACCCAGCATCTTTATGTAAAAGAGGCCTACGCATGTGCTAATCCAAAACATCGTCTTCGCGTACGTGTGATATCCGAACTGCCCTGGGCGGCATTATTTGCCGGCAATATGTTCATTCGCCCTTCAGTGGATGAACTCAAAGAATTCGCTCACGACTGGCTGATACTACACGCACCTTCATTTAAAGCGGTTGCTGCCGTTGATGGAACAAGGCAACATAACTTTGCCATCCTGAACTTTACCAGAAAGTGTATTATTATTGGTGGAACGGGTTATACCGGAGAAATAAAAAAGGGAATTTTCACCGTATTGAACTATGAGCTACCGGAAGAAAAAAATATTTTTCCAATGCATTGCTCCGCCAACATCGGTAAAGATGGCGATGCCGCAATCTTCTTTGGTTTGAGTGGCACCGGTAAAACCACGCTCAGCGCTGATCCTCAGCGCGGACTCGTTGGTGATGATGAACACGGATGGGCCGATGATGGCATCTTCAATTTTGAAGGTGGCTGTTATGCCAAGTGTGTTGATTTAACTAAAGAAAAGGAACCGCAGATATACAGTGCCATTCGCTTTGGTTCTTTACTTGAAAATATTGGCTACCATCCCGGCACACGCTCTGTTAATTATGCTGATATTCACATCACCGAAAATACCCGTGTCAGCTACCCTATTGATTTTATTGATAATGCGGTGTTACCTTCTGTTGCCGGTACACCTAAAAACATATTCTTTCTTACCTGCGATGCATACGGCATATTGCCTCCCTTATCTAAACTAAATCGAGGTCAGGCCATGTACTGGTTCCTCAGCGGTTATACAGCAAAGGTTGCAGGCACCGAAGCCGGTATCACTGAGCCCAAAACCACATTCTCTACTTGTTTTGGCGCACCATTCCTTCCATTAAATCCCAATAAATATGCGCAGATGCTTGGCGAGCGTATGGATAAATACAATACTAATGTATGGCTGGTAAACACCGGTTGGTCCGGAGGGGCTTACGGAGTAGGCTCACGAATGAAATTGTCTTATACCCGTGCTATGATCACTGCTGCACTTAAAGGTGAACTCAATCAGGTCAATTATGAAACACATCCTATATTCGGACTAAAATACATCACGTCTTGCCCGGATGTGCCTGCGGAGATACTAAATCCAAGAAATACCTGGGCTGACAAAAACCTGTATGACGAAAAAGCCAACGACCTGGCAAAGCAGTTTATCAAAAACTTTGAGAAGTTTGCTCCAACAGCACACGCCGATACACTGCACGCAGCTCCGGTTATTATCGTTAATGCCTAACCATTAAGTCACAATAAAAAAAGGGAGCAAATGCTCCCTTTTTTTATGCTCTTGAATTAGCGAATCAAGGTAATAGTACCTTGCGTGTTGGCTTCTACAAGACTATTACCATCCCAGAAATTATAGGTAACACGGTAAACATAGGCTCCAACAGGTTGATTAACTCCATCGTATGTGCCATCCCATCCGGCATCAATCTCATCTGATGTGAATATGAGATTGCCAGCGCGATTAAAAATGTAGAGATTATAATCACGGATGTCACAATCGGTGCGTACTCTGAAAATATCATTCTTGCCATCATTATTGGGTGTGAATCCGGTAGGAAATTTTGCGCAGTTGTTACAATCATACATACTAATATTAATCGTATCTTCAACTATGCCACATTCGTTAGAAACCTGCACGATATAGTTACCGGGCTTATCCAAATCCCTGTAAGAATTTGTATTTCCATCTGACCACAGATAATTAGTCGTACTATCGACAGCGACATTAACAGGATAAAAATCGTTGATGCAAATACTGGTATCGCTTACGGGAATATCAACATAAATGAATCGCATTTTTACATCTATAGTATCTGTGGCAAAACCGCAGGAATTCTCCAGACTAACCCAGAACGTACCGGGTAAATACGTATTAGACCAAGGCACATCTGCACCGGTGTTCCAATTGTAAACGGCACCATAATTATAAACATCCCAAGCCACATACTCACCTCCGCATATGAGCGTGTCATTTCCCAAATCTAGGTTTGGGGTATTTTGAAAATCGATAATCACCGTATCGTTTAAAACTTTACAAAAATTAGACACTTTACAATAGTAGGTGCCGGGTTGCGTAATTAGTTTAAGCGTGTCATCACTGCCATCATACCATATCGTTGTTGCAGGTGTAAAGTTAGCCTTGAGTTCATACGAGGATTGATTGCACAACGTGGTGTCGGGCCCAAGATTTAGAAAAGGCACTTCATAATAAACAATATTGCTGTATTCATAAACTGATCCACATTGATTGCTTTCAAATACGAAAAGTTGCGTTGGCGCAGAAACCGTAAAACTATTGGATGTGCTCCCATCTTGCCACAAATAATTGTTAGTTGATGGCCCTGCAATAATGTTCGCAACGGTGTCGCCGCATAATTCAATTTGACTGGGTATACTGAGGATGGGTGGAAAAATAAAGGAAACAATGGCAGTATCTGTTCCGGTACCGCAACCGTTGGTAACATTTACCCAGTATGTTCCTGAAGTCGTTATATCGATTGTTGGCGTTGTTGCACCGTTACTCCATACATAACTAGCACCTATTGAGGCTGCATTGTAAGTAATTTGTTGATAGCACTGGTTAAAGTCGTACAGATAGGGCGCAGGTGCTCCGGGTACTACAATCGTAGTATCTTTTTGTTGTGGAATGCCTGAACTGTAATAGGTAATAGTCAGTTGATAACTGCCCAAGGAATTATATTGGCAGGTTGCTGCAAAGGGTGCAGTAATAAGAATATCAGCGGAGATTCCGTTACCAAAATCCCATTTTACCGAGTCAATATTTGTTGTGCTACTTAATGAAAAAGAAGATTGCGATCCCGCACATTGTATGGTCGTATTAAAGAATGGCTCCGCATACATTGTTGTAGAAACGGCAATACAAAAGAATAACGCTATAAGGTGTTTCAGCATTCAGGCATTATTACGTAATAAAACTAAAAGGTTGTTAGTTGTAAAATTATTTTTAGCGCTACCAACCGTCAGATTAAATTGTCAACATTGCCCAAAAATTTGCCCCTTTATACAAATTCTTTAGACAAGAAACGTTGAGAAACAACTAAATCCTTACTACCTGGGGTGTATTTGTAGAATCCTTCACCGGATTTTGCACCTAAATATCCGGCAGTAACCATATTAACTAACAATGGACAAGGTGCATATTTAGGATTGCCAAATCCATCGTGAAGTACATTCAGGATACTCAAACAAACATCCAAACCAATAAAATCCGCTAATTGCAGAGGCCCCATTGGATGAGCCATACCTAATTTCATCACCGTATCAATCTCGCTGACTCCGGCAACACCCTCAAATAATGTGTATACCGATTCATTAATCATAGGCATCAGAATACGATTAGCCACAAAGCCCGGATAATCATTTACCTCAACCGGCACTTTTCCTAATGTTTGGGACAAGGTCATAATCTTTTGGGTAACCTCATCGCTGGTTGCATAACCGCGGATAACTTCAACAAGCTTCATCACAGGAACAGGATTCATAAAGTGCATACCAATCACTTTATCTGCACGTTTTGTAACCGATGCAATTTTGGTTATAGATATACTGGATGTGTTGGAAGCCAGAATCGTTTCGGCGCCGCAAAAGTCATCGAGTTGTTTGAAGATGGATAATTTTAAATCAATGCGCTCCGTTGCGGCCTCAACAACCAGATCTGCCTGTTGCACACCGCTTGAAATTTCAGTGGCCGTTGAAATATTTCCGAGCAACTTTGTTTTGGCATCTTCAGTGATCGATCCCTTAGCAACCATACGATCAGCATTTTTTGAAATGGTCTGAAGGGCCTTATCCAATGCCGCTTGTGATACATCAATCAAGGTAACGGCAAATCCACTTTGGGCAAATACATGAGCGATGCCATTTCCCATGGTACCCGCTCCTATTACTGCTATGTTTTTCATTTAATTCGAGGTATTTTATTTAATGACAATAAATTTTTTAGTTGTTCTTCCTGTCTTGTCAGTGAGTATAACGTAGTAGTTACCGGGTAACCACTGGCTGACATCTGTATGATAATTATGTGCCCCGATGCTAACCTGTCTGGTTTGCATGGTTATACCATCAGCATTTACAATGGTGAGCACCGAAGGGTTTTCACAAATAACACGTGTAGTCAATTGTGTATTGGTTAGTGATGGAATCAGCATAAGCAGGGGCACTGATGATTTGGGTGCCGATAAATTGGTAAATAAGGCACAGGAATCCGGGGTATCTGTGTAATCGGGCGTTTTATTTGCCTGATATATGGCCAGTGCATATTCACCGCTTTTCAGTTGATTGATTGTAAATGAGCCTTTTTTATCGCTCACACTTCCCGTAGTAAATACTACATCGTTCTCAATACGCCACTGATGTCTGGATGATGGCCGATACATCAGCACTAAACTATCCTCACTGTTTGTTATTAAGGTATGATCCAGATACCCTTGAGATGTGCTGGTTGTCCCGTTGTATTGTACAGTTGCTTTAGCCTGAAGTTTCTGAAGGTCGATACCGCTCACACGCCAATAGTGATAATCAGAAATAAACAGATTATCTATTTCAGGTTTTATACGGTCCGGAGACGCATAATAGTGATCGATACGCAGCAGTGCAGAATCGGTTATACCGGAAATCAACAGATTCATACGGCCATAGGAAAAGTTTGCATTTCCGGTTTGTTTGATGACTCTGGTCTCGCCATTCGACGCATCGGATAACCGGTTCGCCTCATCCAGCAGGAGTAATTGCGGGTTAAGATTTGTGTTGATGATAACCTGAGCGCAGGGCCCGCTCATCATAACCTTTTGTACATCACGCTGCCATTGATTATTCAATACCGTAATATCCAGCGGAACATTATTAAAGTAATGATCCGACTCGTTTAACTTCTGACGAAGAAACAGCTGCACCTGATAAGGCGCTGAGCTGTTCAAAACAGAGAAGGAGTCGATAGAGAATGTGGCGAAACCCGGATTAAAAACCCAATCATCAAAAAAATCGTTCAGATTTATTCCACTGCATTGACTGAGATGATCGCGAAAAGTAGTACTACTTGATGCCTGGAATTTAAATTGATTCAAGTAGGATTTCAAACAATCGAAAAATAATTCATCTCCCAAATAAGCACGCAGGGTATGTGCCACATCAGCACCTCTGTTATAGGATGTAGCCCCATAGGTAACCTGATCAGGCACGTTGGATACTGCATACAAACCTCCGTCAACGTAACGACTAAAACGAATCACCTGCTCGTGATTAGCAAGGTAATCACTTATAAAGGAGGATTCACCATAATAGTGTTGTATGAACAAACGTGCACAATAATCTGCCCATCCTTCGTTCAGCCACATATCCTGAGCTGTTTCGCAGGTAACTAGATCGCCAAACCATTGATGAGAGAGTTCATGAACCATAATATCTTCGGACGAAGTCGAACCATCCACCGCAGCAACCGGATAAGAAATCATGGTCGAATGCTCCATGGCTCCTGCCATAAACGGAACTAATACATAACCGACCTTATCCCACGAATAAGCACCAAACTTATCCTCAAAAAAGTCAAAGGCATCTTCAAGATGGATGAATGAATTGTTAATCTGATTCGTATCCTCAGGTAAGCAATAGAGCGAAACCGGTACCGGCCCATTTATGCCGCTAAAGGATTTCTGAACCAATGTGTAGCTGTTTATTGCGACGCAGGTCAGATAGGACGGGATACTCTGATTCATTTGCCAGGTAAACGTTCTGGTGCCGTTCCCGTTGTTTACCACACTTAATAAAATACCGTTGGCGGCAACCGTGCGATCGGCTGTTGTTGTACAAATGATTGTGAATGTGCAGCGCTCTACAAAATTATCGAAGCAGGGAAACCAGCATCGACCAAAGTTGTGCGGTATCGATGTAAAACCTACGCCCATATTATAGGCATACTGACCGCTGAAGTAAAAACCACCCCAGGAAGGATCGGATTTGGGATTTCCTTTATAATAAATTCGAACAGCGGCGCTGTCGGCAATATTTAGCAGCGTATTGAAGTTAACACGCAGCGTGAGTGAATCATAGGTAAAGCTGGCCGGCTCCTGATTAATTCGGATGGAGTCGACTTGCAGTTGCAATAGATCAAATAATACAAAACCGATATTATTCATTTTTGAAACGAGTTGCAGTTCGGCATATCCCTGTATGGTTTCGGCAGTCTGATCCACACTAAGATTTATTGTGGTATGCACAATATCCATCGTATCACTGCGCTCCTTGGTGGCGGCACGAACTCCGGACTGGCTGAACATAAACAATATCGTAATCCAAAAGACAATATGAATGCGAGATATCATAGCTTAATAACTTTCAGAATCGTTAGGAAAATTCTTCGATTTTACATCATCAACATACCGATTTACGGCCAGTTTAATATCATCGTATAAATTTAAATAGCGTCGCAGAAATCGTGGCTGAAATAAATTATTGATACCCAGCATATCGTGGAGTACCAGCACCTGCCCGTCGGTATGTGGGCCGGCACCAATGCCAATAGTTGGGATAGTCAGCGATTTGGTTACCTGCTTGGCCAGTTTACTAGGTATCTTCTCTAACACAACAGCAAAACAACCGGCCGCCTGTAACAGTTGTGCATCAGCAATTAGTTTATCGGCTTCGTCCTGTTCAGTTGCCCTAACGGTATAGGTACCGAACTTGTAAATGGATTGTGGTGTAAGTCCCAGATGCCCCATAACCGGCACTCCGGCAGAGATGATGCGTTGCACAGACTCATATACTTCCTTACCACCCTCGAGCTTTACGGCGTGCGCACCACTTTCTTTCATAATACGTATCGTCGAATTCAAGGCCTCTTTAGAATTACCTTGATAAGAGCCAAAGGGCAAGTCAACAACAACCAACGCACGATCAATACCACGAACCACGCTGGATGCGTGATAAATCATCTGATCCAGCGTTATCGGTAACGTTGTTTCATGGCCGGCCATTACATTGGAGGCTGAATCGCCGACGAGTATCACATCTACCCCACCCGCATCTACAACCTTGGCCAGCGAAAAATCGTATGCCGTAAGCATCGAAATTTTTATACCGGCTTCTTTCATTTCCTGAAGCGTATGCGTTGTAACTTTTTTGACTTTTTTGAACTGATCCATTATTATGCAAATAAAACTATTAATATTCTGTAATCATAGTATGCAAGCGTATTTAACAGCATCTTTAACGGCAACAAACTGCAAGGCTAATTGATATCAACAGGTTTTTACACAATGTATCTGTCCCTCTTGTCCTTTACTTAAGAAAACTAACAAGCTCATGGATTACGTATAGCTAAAATCGCTTTTGCCACGGCGCATAAATCGTGGAACATTGCGATATGATACGTATTGGAATACTGGGTTTTGATCCGCTCTTGTCAACCTGCTTGCAGATCATACGCGAACTGCCCGGTTTTGAGGCAACAGTTGCCTATTCTGAGTTTTCTCTCGATGCCGCAGTTATGGAACAATATGGTCTGAGGCGAATGGATTCTCTGGGTGATTTATTAGCCAACTGCGATGTTGTACTCTGTCTGAGTGCAGATAAACAGCAACTTCGATCGATAGAAAAAGCCATCAAGTATCATAAACATATTTATGTACATAAACTATGTCAGTATCAGACCGATTATATGAGGCATCTTTCTGGTTTGTGCGAAGAAACCGGCGTTGCCAGCATGATACAGATGGACTGGATGCATCACCCCATAACTTACGGCATTATCCCGCACCTGAATCAGCCGCAACGAATCGAACTGGATTTTGAAGGCTTACTCGATCTCGAAAGCGATTCGCTGGCTGCATACCACACCCTGCTGAACCTCACTATGCTGTTATACAGCCTCAATAATTCCTACAACTCCCGAACTACGGTACAGCGCATTACGGTTGCCGAAAAAAATTCGGAAGCCTTGCATATGCGATTCGAATATCCGCACGGCTGTGTGGCCGACCTGATGCTCGACGGCGTTATACAAACCCATAAGAAAGAACTCAAGATCTATCAGAAAAACACCTACCTGATTGCAGACTATACCAGTAGCGAGTTAACCTTACATCATATCACTCCAAGACCTAAAAACAAATCGAAACAGAACCATACGCCGGTAGATGTAGAAAAACCTAAAATCCATATACAACAGCTTCCTTCGCTGATACAGTTTCTTTTGGCTGTTCAGAACAACGAACTGATACCCGTTGGCAGTATAGCCGATACCTATACGGCCATGAAAACAACCGATAAACTGGCAGAAAAAATTGCATTATCTGAGATGTTAATGCAATAATTATATTCGCACCTCGTTAGTGCAAAAACCCTGCTTATTGAACCTAAGACCTTTCATACTATTTATCGCCTTTTGTTATTTTCTGAGTGTACCGATAGCCTGTAACATTGTAAATCCGGCCGAACCGGTTCCGGCATACATCAAGATTCACGATCCCAAAGTCATTACCCTGGCGGCTCAGGGCTCTGCTTCTGAAAACATATCCAACTATTGGCTATTTGTTAATAATCAGGCAGAAGGGGTTTACAACCGCACCGGCAATTATCCCATTATCGCCGAGGGCACTACCAAATTAGCCTTCCTTGCCGGCATCAAGGATAATGGCGTCAGCAATCTGCGTGTTGTGTATCCGTTCTATACTGCCGACACCATCACCACAACACTCAATCCCAACGGAACCATAGATATTTATCCCACCTTTCGTTATATCAGCGGAACGCAGTTTAAAGTACTCGAGGATTTTGAACTGGGCTCGGTGTTAATTAGCAGTAACGCCTCCAATCCCCTGGTGCGTAGCAGTTTACCCGAAGATATTTTTGAAGGTTCTTTTTCGGCCAAGATAAAATTAGACTCCATCACGCCCGGAATTGAATTATTGAGCATTGATCCGTTTACATTGCCCCTGCTGGGTTTTGATATCTATATAGAACTCAACTACAAGTCCGATGTGCCCTTTGTTGTTGGATTACAGTCGATGTCGACCTCACAGAAATTTTATCAGTGGACCATCACGCCTAAAAGCGAATGGAATAAAATCTACCTGAATGCCAAATCGCTGGTAAATACAACAAACAATACCAGCTGGAAACTACTGATATATTCTGCTCCCGATACACTCACCGGAACAAAGTATATCTATTTAGACAACGTTAAAGTCCTGCACCAGTAGTTTGAAAAAACAAAATAATCCGGGTTCAATGGTTTATGCGCTATGCGACTGGATTGCCGCGCTCGTATCCTGGATCTTGTTTTTCAGCACGCGTAAAATAATTCTTGAAGGATACCAATGGTCCGATATCCGTTTGTTTACTCACGATATAAAATTTATTTACGGCCTGGCATTAATTCCTCTTGGCTGGCTATTGTTGTATTATGTTACCGGAACTTATACCAATATCTATCGCAAGTCGCGCATCGGTGAGATGCTCTTTACCTTCTTCACGGTGCTGAGCGGAGTGGTCATCATGTTTTTTGTGGTATTACTGGATGATGCGGTAAGGCGATACTCCGATTATTACATCACACTTCTGCTCTTATTCAGCACGCAGTTTATCCTCACGGTTTTCGTGCGCTTATTACTTTTGAATAAGGCAAAAAATGAAATCTTAAAGGGCCATAAAGGATTCAGCACCATCATTATCGGTGGTAATGCACGGGCCGTTGAAGTTTACCTCAACATCACTCATCGTAAAGAAACGCTAGGCTATATATTCAAAGGATTTATCGATACCAACGGCAACAGCACCAATGGACTTGCTGCACATCTTAATTGCCTGGGCAAAATGGATCAATTAACTCACGTTATTGATGAACTCCGTATCGAAGAAGTCATTATTGCCATAGAATCCAGCGAACATCCGCGTATCAATCACATCATCAATCAGCTAGTCAATAAAAATGTGCTGATTAAAATTATACCGGATGCTTACGACATTTTAAGTGGCAGTGTGCGTATGCAACACATCATGGGTGCGGCTTTTATCGAAATCTATCCTGAACTGATGGCGCGATGGCAATATATTTTAAAGCGTTTTTTTGATGTGTTTGTATCAACAGTTGTGATGCTCTTGTTGTTGCCGCTATACTTGTTCATAGCGGTAAAAGTACGGTTATCGTCTACGGGGCCTATACTATACCGACAGGTGCGTGTGGGCTTGCACGGAAAACCATTTACCATTTATAAGTTCCGCAGTATGTATACCGATGCGGAACAAGCCGGACCTGCCCTTTCAAAAAAAGATGACTCACGCATAACACCCTGGGGACGGATAATGCGTAAATGGCGACTGGATGAGCTTCCGCAATTTTATAATGTGCTTAAAGGAGAAATGAGCCTGGTAGGCCCTCGCCCCGAACGCCAATTTTATATTGATCAGATCATTGCCCGAACCGAAGATTACAAGCACCTTCAGCGGGTTCAACCGGGTTTAACCTCCTGGGGTATGGTACAGTTTGGTTACGCACAGGATATTGATGAAATGATACGACGAATGAAATACGACCTGATCTATATCGAAAACATGTCGCTCCTGCTCGACCTTAAAATTTTACTCTATACCGTTCGGGTAATCCTGCAGGGACGAGGTAAGTAGAACAGATTTTATATCGAACCTTTGGGTTCAACAGCGTTAATTGTCCTGTTTTTTATTAATTATATTCTCATAATCGTTCTACTATGGTGATGTCTTTAATTAAAACATAAATCGTTAAATCCAATGGGTTTGTTTCGTTTTTATATAAAGAACAAACTCCGTAGGAGCGATAAAATAATAGATAATGGACGTGTTTATCACCGAATCATTCAGCTCCGTAGGAGCGATATTATAATAGTAATAGACAGGTTTGTCACCGAATCATTCAGCTCCGTAGGAGCGATATTATAATAGTAATAGACAGGTTTGTCAGCGAATCATTCAGCTCCGTAGGAGCGATATTATTCTATCCATTCAAATAGATAGTTTTCATCGTATTGAACATTGAATTTTTTTAACAATTCCGTGTATTCATCGCGGAAAGTTTTTTTCAAGTGATGTTGTTCTTGATTGTTGATATATGCGATAATAATATCCAACTGCGAATGGGCATAGGAAAAGGCACCAAAACCTTCTTGCCATTGAAACTTACCTTTTATGAAGCCTTTTTCATTGATCCATTTTGATGAATTGGCTTTAATGTCTCTTACTAAATCCGATAAGGCGATAGTAGGTTTGATGCTAACTAAAATATGTATGTGGTCTGCAACGCCTCCAATGGCATATACCTTTTGTTCTTTACCATTTACAATGCCACAAATGTATTTGTACAATTCTTCTTTCCAATTTTTGCTAATCAGGTTTTGTCTGCCTTTAACTGAGAATACAATTTGTAAATAAATTTGGGAATATGTGTTTGCCATCGTTTTTTTTATCGCCCCTCCGGGGCTTTTTTATATTATTTATTGTTACATTTTTCTATGATGATAATGCCCCTCTGTGGCATTTGTGTGTAATTAATAATTGTGATTGTTTTTTCTCACGTTTCGTAAAAATGCTCAATCAATTTTTATTTATTTGGTTTTCAGATAAGTGATAAGCTCCGTAGGAGCGATATTATAATAGATAATGTACATGTTTGTCACCGAGTCATTCAGCTCCGTAGGAGCGATATTATTCTATCCATTCAAATAGATAGTTTTCATCGACAACCCACCTGCATGTTGTAAAATAGTACCGGGTAATCAACAAGAATAAGTATCACTATTGCTTAATCACCGCAGGGGAACGGGATTCTCCGTCAATAGTCAGATAATAGGTTCCTGATGGAACAGCGGAAAGATCCAGATACTGCGTGCCGGTCCATAGAATACCGGCCAGTATGGTTTGTCCGGCTACACCCACCAGGCGGTATCGTTTACCCATAGCCCGCTGATCAGCCTTTATGATGCAATAATCTGCAGTAGGATTGGGATAGATATGAATTGAAACTGCTGATTCATAATTGAATTTAAATAGACCAGTTGTAATCGGCAATGAATCCTTGATTACGGTGATATCGTAGGTTAAGCGATTGGCAGTGTATACCCGTTCATTAACAGGGTTGTAACAAATATCAACCGGCTGAACCAATGAAGATCCTAAGGATATTAAACTGATGATGCTATCCGATGCGGCGTCAGCCACAGCGACACGATGACTCCATTCATCTACCCAATAGACTTTATTGTTTGCCGTACTGTAACAGAATGCCGTAGGTTCATCTCCCGCCGTAATCGATTTAATCACCGTGTTAGATGTTGCATCTATAACTGAAATCGTGCATTCCTCGGGTGTATTCGGTCCCGGCGCTCCTACATTTGAACAGTATATTTTATTGCCGAACGGATTATGAAACAATGCTGTGGGGCCGTCGCCAACAGCAATTGTTGTAACGATCTGATCCGATGCACCGTCAATTACAATAACATTATCTGAACCATAGTTCGACACATAAACCCGATTGCTTTGTGGATTATAAACGATACCGCGGGGAATATTACCCATAGGAACAGTTGTTATTACCATATTCGAGCTACCGGAAATTACTGACAGATTCTGACTACCTGCATTGGGCACATAGATTTTATTGGATACTGAATTGTAACAGATCACCCTGGGCGTTGTTCCAACAGTAATGGTTGTCATTACCATATTGGTAGCACCATCAATAATCGTAACATCCGCCGAAAACTCATTAGCGCAATAAATACGGTTATCCTGACTGTTGTAACAAAGAGCTCTGGGCCCGTCTCCAGCCGGCAGTGTCGTTATGATTTGATCTGTTACACCATCAATAACGGTTATACTATCTGCAAAATAATTGGCAACATAAATCCGGTTATTCAAGGTATTGTGGCAGAAATCCCTTGGTCCTTCCGGTACCTGAATGGTGGTTAAAATGAGATTGGTGTTGCCATCAATAATAGATACACTCCGTTGTTCGGGCATTCCATTATCAGGTATATTGGCTGTATATATTTTATTACTAATAGGATTGTAGATAAGATCACGGGCTGAAGCCTGATCGGGTAAATCAATTACAGTCTCTATTTCCTGCGCCTTAATGATAAAGGTAGAGAGTATGAATACTACTACGTGCAGTATAATGGAATATATTTTCATCGTATGGTTCAGTTTTGTTGTTCAATAAAACGTTTAGTGAATTAACCGGTATATTTTTTTAAAATAAAATTATTGTTTGATCAATTTTTTATAGAAAACCTCGCCCCTATCCGATCGAACCTGTATATAGTAGGTGCCCTTAGGCAGGGACTGAATATTGCACGATGCAGCGGTATGAATTTGCTGTTGCATAACCGACTTACCTGTGGCATCAAACACCTGCACAATACAAGTGCCATCTATGCCCGTTATGTTCACAAATTCAGAAGCAGGATTAGGGAGAATAGCGATTTCAGGATTGGGATATCGGTTTATACCGGTAGTTACCTGATCGCACGACATATCGTGTAAATAATGACTTGCTGTGTCAATGATGATGCTGGTATCGCTGGCCTGATAGGTTGACAAATTCATATAGATGAGAAACATTTCATCCTCTGTACCTTCACCCTTTTCGACATCTTGTGGAGGATTGTTGGGGTTATTGGGATTATTTATGGTGTTATCATATGTGGCCTCGCCATATAACTCACTGCCGGCAGGTATGAGTATAGGTTTCTGAAACTGATAAAAATATTGCCAGTGAAAATCCCATTCGGGAATATCAATTAAATGGATTGTATCACCGTTCGGGGTCACGGCATAAGCCTTAATCGAAGTACCAATTAAATGCATGTGAGGCATAATACCGGTTAGGGTTCGATTGATGTTGCTTGTCGTTTGACTATAAAATGTAGTAACCGTATTGGCAGGAATAAATAAGGGACCGTTGACTAGAGTATAGTTGTGATTTAACACAGCATTTGTCGTTACATTTCTCAAAGTTGACGGGCCGTACTTTAACCGCACCTGCGTGCTGTCAACCTCACCCATAACACCTCCCGGATAATGCATCTGAATAATGATATAACTATTCGGAAGCAATAAAGCACCAAATCCCGGCGCAAAGTTAAATGCACCCTGCCCCGGCGTAAAAACAGTCAGCAATCTGGATGACGGCGAACCGGTGCCACCAAAAGCCGAGTAACCCGGCAGAGGATCATTCTGATCCAGTTCCAAGGGAGTTGTTGAAGTGTCCTGAAACACCAATGCATGATGTACGATTTCTCTGTTGCCGGGAAATACTTCAATACGCTGAATAGTTTGTTGCTGACTGTTATTTACAGGAATGACAAACATTCGGTACACATCGTTATCAGATGAAACTGTATAGGTTGGAATCTGACCAACAAAATCCGGGTTTAATAAACTATAACCTGAAGAATAGCTTGGAGGGGTTGGAATATTATTTGCATCGCCAAGCGGTGCAAAATTATTTACCCAGTCAACAATCTCATCAATTTCGTGGGTGGAAAGCGTATTGGCATGGGCATATTTTCGTTTGTTCTGACTTGCCGGAAACGGTGGCATACTGCCGGCTTGTACCGATTCCGCAATGGAGAAACGATTTTCAAAAACTTCAGTATATGTCATTAACGAAAAGGGAGCTATTCCATTTTGATTATGACAGCCGGTGCAATGAGAATAAATGATACAGGCAATACCATCGGTCCAGGTTGGGTTATGCGCCTCTGCATCTCTGGTAGTAAGTATTACGGATAAAAAGAATATTACAACAGCACTATAGTATTTCAAAGTTGAATAACGTATCATAAAATTAGGGTTTTAGGATGTGTAGTTTATGAAAGGACTGATTGAAGTTATTGTCAGAGATGATTAAGGTGTAAAAACCGTTTGGCAACGATTGCAGTGATATGACAGGATTAGAAATAGCACCGCTTAATACAGATTGGCCTATGGCATTTAGCAGTTCAAAAGATTTAGGCTGAGTATCGTCTGTTTTAATTTGTACAAATGCTGAAGCTGGGTTAGGGTAAATATGAATGCGGTCAATGGCATTGCCAACGTGTGTATCACCAAGTGCAGAAGGGCTCTCAATTATTAATCGCCTCAGATTCGGTTCCTTGGTAATGATTAAATTATCAACTTTCACCAGCCCATTTTCATCGGGTGCGATCGTGCCTGATTGCTGTGTTGAATTATCCGATAAATCAATCAACCTCCAATTTAATGTTTGAGATGATTGGGGTAAAAACAATTGTGGTTTTCTTACAGACACATCACATCGTGCAGAGTCGCCGGGATAGTTATCAATTGCCACATCAGACTGACCAACTAAAAATAACGTGCATTCCCAGCGATTAACCGTATCCTTTATCGTATTTACATCCCAATCATAATAACCGGACCAGGTGCCCCATGGAGCGCCGTCGTTGATATCGCCATTCCCTAACTCCGGCTGTATTCCGGGGCTATTAACATCCTGATCATCGTTTGAAAATCCGGGATAGGACTGATTGCTCCTGAACTTAGACTGATAAGATACCTCACATCGTTCCGTTCTGTTGGGGCTAACCCACTGGCCAATATCATTACAGGTGGTTTGAGGATCATCGGTATCCCAGTCAGATGCTGTATGATCTCGATTATCCCAATACAGATGCACGCCAATACCCAAATCGTTTAATGTATTAAACAACTGCACGTGTTGTGCACCCCACTCTGCCGCATCATCGCAACGACCTCTGTATATTCTGGTGAGGCAGTAGTCGCGTTGCACAGGTGATATACGCACCGATGCATCAAAAAAATCATTGACTCTTAGTGTATCACCGTCAGGCCCAACTTCAGTAGTCTTTAAATTGGTTTGTGTGGTTCCAAAAAGCCTTCCGGCAGTTTCAGGCGTGTAGTGAGGTGGTACAAATGATGAAGCCGCGGAGAAACGGTTTGGTCTCCATCGGGAGAGCAATAGGGTTCCGGTACCACCCATAGAATTACCCATAATGGCAATCCGGGTTGAATCCATAGCCAACTCCGTATCGCGAATCAGCCAATCAATGGTCCAGTCTAAACGACGAAGCGTGTATGGAACTACAACTGCATTTGCCGGCGCATTGATTGCTGTTGTTGCATTAAGCTGGGTATGCCAGCCAAACCAATTTGTTGGTCGGTCCAGATTGACTACCCCATTATTAGAAAGAAAGATTCGGTCATCGAATGTTATAGTATAACCATCGACAGGAGCGTTTCCGGTATTTCCGTAGTGAAAAGAGTTTGGCGCATAAGACCAATAACTACCCTGCTGTCCACCGCCATGCAGGCAAACTACGGCAGGTCTGTTTGTTGCCGGAAACGTTGCATCATCTTCGGGTCTGAAAACGGCAAAAACATGTGGAGCACCATTTTTGGCGCGGTTCGCCATAACCGGAAAGTCGGGTCTTGCATCGTAAGGATTATCCTGTCCATCCACCCACATTGCATAAATTGTGAATGGGAAACCCTGCCCCGTGATCCCGGATAGTTGAACATGACATTTAACCGGATCGGTTACTGGATTGTATGTTATTAATAGTGGTTGTTCTGTTCTTAAGGATGGGTTGAGTATAGTACTATTGTCTTTTACTACATAAATATATCGGGTCATCGTATCGTGAGGTGTATATACAAATAAACCCTCATTAGCTGTTAATTGATAAAGGCCTCCATTACCATTCGGAATGCGCCATCTTGCATTCGGATTGGCTTCTTTAAGGCGCTCACCAAGCCATTCCGGCTCAAAAACAGAACCAACCTTTTGAGCAGTAACTGTTGAACTTACATCATTGTTACTGAAATAAATCTGATAGATAAGTGGATTATCTGCATCAAGCTCCCATACGACAAATACCTGTCCTGATGCATTCCAGGCTCTTATATTAGTTTGTGCAAACAAATGGGTCGTGCATACAAGCAGTGTGAGAATAATTAATGTTTTTTTCATAGTATAAGACATCGGGTTTATTGTAAATGACTTAAATAAGACTTAAACCTTGGTATTAAGTTTAATGCTTAAAAAAATTTTTTATAAGAAAGCGCTCGGCATCGACGTGTGCTATTCGGTAGTATAAATTGCGCTATTGCTTAATCACCGCATAGGAACGGGATTGTCCGTCAATAGTCAGATAATAGGTTCCTGATGGAACAGCGGAAAGATCCAGATACTGCGTGCCGTTCCGGAGAATACCGGCTAGTATGGTTTGGCCGGTTACACCCACCAGGCGGTATCGTTTACCCATGGCCCGCTGATCAGCCTTTATGATGCAATAATCTGCAGTAGGATTGGGATACAGAATAATCGCAGACAGATCGAATTCTAAACGAGATGTGAATGTTTTTGGGGTATACACACGAATAATATTTGCTCCGGCAACTACGGCCAGTCCATTGGGTGCAAGCGATACGCCTGAGGTATTTGAATTGGGTAAATACGCCGACCATATTTTGTTTAAGGATTTATCAAAGGCAAATACCGAATCTTCACCTGTGGTGGCATAAATGAAATTATTGTTACTTGCTGAAATACGTGGTGTAAATAAACCGCCCTCGCCGATATACGCCGACAAGGCCAGCGTATCGCCGGTAAGGCCATCAAGGCGCACAAGACGGCCACCTGTGGGCGCATAAACTGCATCGTCGTTATCAACACACATCAGACTAAACGCCGAGTTGCCAATGATCGTCGTTTGCCACAACAAGTTAAACTGTGAGCCGTCATCAGAAAAAGCGGCTATATTATCTTCGGTGAGTTGAACATAAACGATTTGATTTTGACCAACCATTAATGCAGACTGAGGCACATTGCCTCCGGGTTGTAGGTCGTTTACAATTTTGGAATACTTCTTTACGCCGTTTGTTAAATCTGTGGCCCATAAATAAGAGATACCACCACTTTGCTCCAGCGTATATCCGGTGTTGTTGGAGGTATTCACCGCCAACTCACCACTTCCTGATGCCATAGGCACCGTTGTGGTCTCCCATATCGTCTGTCCGGTTTCCGCATTGATCTTAAACGTTTTTTGAAACCCTCCGATATACAGATTGCCCGTTGCATCAAATACTGCAGATTCGGAAATGTAAGGCGCCACTGTAGCATCAGCAGTCCAGAGGTATGAGCCGTTCGTTACATCCAGGGCGTAGAGCGTGTCGTTCTGGCTTTCCGTTAAGCGAACAACAAAAACGCGCCCATCCCGAATACCAACCGGCAGAGAGCGACCACTCGCATTGGTTACATCAACACTCCACAAAAGGGTTCCGGTGTTTAACTGATAACACACTACGGGCGCATCGGTCATACTTTGAAACCGCATGGTTACCAGATAATTATCTTCAATGAAAACCGGTGTGCCAAAGAGCCCGGGTGAGGGCACTTCCCAAAGTACAGAATCAGTTTCAGGACCCGAAACGGCTGAGAAGCCATTCCTGAGCGGATTACCGCCATTATTATTCCAGCCGGTACTTTGACTGTAGCCTTGAGTTTGTAACACTACCATTAAGGTAAAGAGGATGTAAAGCGTTTTGCTATGCATAAAAATGATATGTAGAATTTATATAAAAATAATAGATGTATCCTGAAAACGAATACCTGAATTTAAGCATTTCATTCTCTGCCTGGTTACATTGTGATTAATTTCGCGAGATGAAAAAATTTGTATTTCTCACGGTAAGCCTGCTGTTTGCCGGACTTGCTGTTGCACAAAAAAAAGAACTGACTCTTGAAGATGCAGTACTTCGAGGCAGAAGTATGCTCTCTCCTGCCCGTCTGAATCAGCTCAGCTTTATTCCGCAATCGGAATCTTATGCATTCACGCACAAGGATAAACTGGTCTTAACAAATCCAATAACAGAATCTACCGACACCCTAGATGCTTTGAGCATCATCCGTTCTCAGTTTAAGGATATCAATCTTCAACGATTCCCACTGATGAACTGGGTAAACTATAACGAGTTCTTTTTCGTGGCCGCCACTACAATCTACACGTTTAATAAAGCATCACTGCTAACACGTAAGGTAAATCGATTCCCGGCGGCAGCAGAAGATTTGGATATTCATCCTAAAACCTGCAATACAGCTTATACGATAAACAATGGACTATATCTGCACGTAAACAATGAGCAGGTGCTTATTGGCGAACCGGAAAAAGATGGTATTGTATATGGCAAATCGGTACACCGTCAGGAGTTCGGAATTGAAAAAGGCACCTTCTGGAGTAACTCCGGTTCACAGTTGGCCTTTTACCGTATGGACGAAAGCATGGTGAGCACCTATCCGATTTATGCGCTGGAGAGCAAACCTGCCGCCGCTAAAATTATTCGCTACCCGATGGCCGGAGACGAATCGCATCGTGTAGAAGTTTATATTTATGATATCCATACAAAACAAAATACGAAACTGAATATCACCGGTGCCGCCGATCAGTACATTACAAATATCAGTTGGACTCCCGATGACCAGTATGTTCTGGCCGCCATACTCAACCGCGATCAGAATCAAATGCAGTTGAATGTGTACAATGCCAAAAGTGGTGCTTTCATAAAAACACTGTTTGAAGAAAAACAAGAAAACTATGTTGAACCTTTGCACCCGGCCATTGTAACAAAAGATAACCGCTATGTAATCTGGCAATCTCAGCGTGATGGATATAATAATCTCTACCTGTACGACTGGAACGGAAAGCTGATACGTCAACTCACTAAGGATATTATTGTTTTGAATGTGCTGAAACTCGACGAATCCGAAAAATCTATATATCTCAGTGTGGTTAAACCAAACAGCCTCACGCATTATGTGATGAGCGTTTCGCTTTCGAGTGGTAAATCTTCCATCATTGGCGATGCCAATACACATACTGTTCAGTTTTGGGTATCTGATAAGGGCACCTACTCTATTTTACATCAAAGTACATCCAAGCTTCCACGAGGCTATACCATCGTGCAACATAGTAAGAATCAATCCAGAGTATTGTTTAAACCGGAAAACCCTCTCAATAACTATAGTATTGGAAAAACAGAAGTAAGCACCATCAAGGCCGACGACGGCACCCTCCTGTTTCAGCGTTTAATTAAACCGTCAAATTTCGACTCCACTAAAAAATATCCTGTGATGGTTTATGTTTATGGTGGACCGCATGCACAGTTGATCACAGATGCATACCTCAATGGTGGCGAACTGTGGATGCACTATCTGGCCAATAAGGGTTATATCATATACACACTAGATAACAGAGGGTCGTCCGATCGTGGACTTGCATTTGAACAGGCAACCTTCCGTCAGCTTGGCCGGGTGGAGATGGCCGATCAGATGCGAGGGATAAGCTATCTCAAATCACTACCCTACGTTGATGCAAATCGAATCGGCGTGGACGGATGGAGTTTTGGTGGTTTTATGACTGTAAGTCTGCTTACCAGACAACCTGATGTATTTAAAGTTGGCGTTGCCGGCGGTCCGGTGATTGACTGGAGCTATTATGAGGTTATGTATACTGAGCGTTATATGGACACACCACAAATCAATGAAAAAGGCTATGCCGAAAGTAGTTTATTTAATTACATTGATAATCTGAAAGGACGCTTACTGATTATACATGGCACATCAGATAATGTGGTATTATGGCAGCATTCGCTCAAATATATTGAGGCGTGTGTCAAGAAAGGTAAGCAGTTAGACTACTTTGTATATCCCGGTCACGAACACAATGTTGTTGGCCAGGATCGGTTACATCTTATTCGAAAAATAACAGACTACTTTATCGAGCACCTGTGAGTTTATTCCTCACTGGCCCTACTCTTTTTATTGCGCAGATACCACCAGTACCCTATTGCCCCAATTGCAAGGTATGGTATTACCAGCAGGTACATAATGCCCATGTTCAATCCACGCGCCGTGTCATTTCCTTCCTTTAAGCTGGATTCAGCATTCGCTTTGCACATCGCACACTGTGCAATAGTGTGTTCCGGTGCAAACAGAGCCAACATAAGGATAAATAAAAAGAGCAGTGTACGGTAGTTCATATTTGGGATCATAAAATTACGTATAATAGGGAGCTAACATTAAATAAACAACAACACCGGTAATGGCCACATACAACCAAAGTGGCCAGGTGAGCTTAGCCAGTTTCTTGTGTTTGTCATATCGTATCTGCAACGCACGAATCATAGTCAGTAATATCAGTGGTAATATCAGTGCGGCCAGTATGATATGCGAAATCAAAACAATTAAGTAGATCGACTTAATTAGACCTTCACCACCGTATTTTGTTGGCTCCGTTAAAGTATGATAGGTTACATAACTAAGTAAAAAAATGGTCGATAGGGCAAAGGCACCAATCATCGAATATTTATGCGCCTTTATATTTTTATTCATTATGAAGTACCTCCCTATAAGGAGTAAAAGTGCTGTGGCAAAGTTGAGGGATGCATGAAAAGCCGGCAGAATACTTAGGTTAAAACCGAGCTCAACCTGCGGCGGAGTCAGATAAAAAAGATAGACAACAACTAAGGGTACCGCCACCGATACAATAGCAACAGGTACAATAAAACTTTTTTCTTTTAATGAACTTGAAGACATATCAGTGAAACAGCAGTTTGTTGCTTTAGTTTGAGTTATCGCTTCTTTTCGACGAGCACACGTTCAATGGCATTGTACATGGAATCAATCTGAGCATCTTCACTTAAATGGAAATAACCACGTATGTGACCCTCACCATCAACGAGTACGGCCATATCGGTATGCGTAAACTGACCTGGATCAGCATTATCAGGCACAACGGGTACTTTGAATCCATTCACTGCAATCGTATCTCTCAAGTAGTTCGCCGGGCCGGTTAGTAAATGCCACTTGTTAGAAATGGCCCCGTATTGATCGGCATATTTTTTTAGAATAGGTATGCTGTCTACTTCCGGGTTAATTGAAAAAGAAACCAATTTAACCCTGGGTTGATCCTTGTAATACCCCTGCACCTCACTGAATTTTTTACTTAGATTAGGGCAAATCGTTTTACAAGAGGTAAAGAAGAAATCGGCCAGATAGATAAAGCCTTTCAGATCATCATTACTGAGTGTTGAACTATCCTGATCGGTAAGTGAAAAAACGGGCGCATCACCATACGTTTTAGGTGCGGGAGGTGGCGGTGGTACTTTAAGTTCGAAGAAATAATAAAAAATAAGTGGTAGCGCAATGGCTACCACCAGGATGAAAATTCGATTTCGAAGTTTGTTATTTGGTACTTTATTCTCAGTCATTGAGAAACAGATTCGATTATTGACTTAACTGCATATTTAACCAACTTTGTCCCTCAGCTAAGAGTATAACAACCGCATAGAGAAGGAATATGGTTGGTACCAGTATGGTTATAATCAGATGCTTCATCTCAAACTTTAAGTGCATAAATACACCTACGATGTAAAAAGCTTTTAATAAACTCATTACAATGAAAAAGATATTCAGTATCAGTCGTGGTGCTGTAGGTGGATAAATTAGTGCACCAACAATTTCAATAATGGTAACAATTAGCATTATCCAAAAGGTACGCCATATGGTTTTAACCATATCATTGCTGTGGGCATTTGCGTCGTGACTCATGTTATTTTTTTTTATGTGAGGGTGAGTAAAGATTAGAGTAAGTAGAAAGCCATAAATACGAAAACCCAAACCAGATCTACAAAGTGCCAATAAAGTCCGATTTTCTCAATCATTTCATAACTGCCTCTTTTATCATAGTATCCTTGAATCACTTTCAGGAAGATTATGATATTGATAACGACTCCCGTTAGTACGTGGAAACCGTGGAAACCGGTAATGGTAAAGAACAACCACCCGAAAGCCGCACTGGGATACGTTGGTTGATGATCACCGTAAAAATGCTCCGGAATGCTGTGCAGTGTCATACCGTGGTGAATCAGATGAGTCCATTCCCAGGCCTGACAAGCAAGGAATGCCGCACCTCCAATAATGGTAAAGAATAACCACAGGGCTACTTTGTTTTTATTTTTTTCGTGATTTCCGTAGTGAACAGCTAAGACCATCGTCACAGAACTCATAATAAGGATGAAGGTCATCAAACTGACAAACATCAGGGGCAAGTCAACGCCTTCCATATAGGGAAACGCATTGAACACGTGATTTGGATTTGGCCATGCATCATAACTGAAACGGAGTGCTCCGTAGGTTATCAGAAATGTTGCAAATGAAAATGAGTCCCCCACAAGGAAGTACCACATCATTAATTTACCCCAACTGATCTTGAAAGGCGATCGGCCTCCGTTCCAGATGTTTTTAACAAGGGGTTGATTTAATGTAATTTCAGCAGACATAATTATGAGTTAGGTGAGTTTTATTGTAAAAAAGAGCATGAGGTATATCCAAAGAACATCAACAAAGTGCCAGTAGATCGAAATTAACTGTACAGAAAGTATGTTATTGGGATTAAAGGGTTTGAAGAAGGATTTGATGAACATAATCAGTAATACAGTCCATCCTCCTAGGATGTGCAGTAAGTGTATAAATGAAATCACATAGATAAATGATCCGGCAGGATTACCATCCAGAAACATTCCAATTGAGGCCAGTTTGAGCCAGCCATTATATTGACCTACGGTGAATGCCGCACCAAGTAGTAACGTAAGAGCTACAAAAATTTTGTACCGCTGATATTCATATTTCTTAAAGTTATAATAAGCCAGATGCATCGTTCCACTACTTACCAAAATGATGGCAGTATTCACCCAAAATATAGCGGGTATATTAAAACGGATCCAATCACTTGCATGGCTACGAACAATATAGGCACTGGTGAAAGCGGCAAAGAGCATAACAATGGATGCAATACCGAGCCATAAAGCAAATTTTTGTGGGTGGATTCTGGATTCTGAAATTGTACTCATAGGTTTATTCGGTCAAAGATTAATGCGAGTTGAACTATGGGTAAGTAGAAAAAAGAACCAAACATCAGGCGACGTGCGGCCGCAACAGTGCATTGATTGTATAGGAGTATGCTTTGGTAGAGGAATATGATTCCGGTAACTAAAACGATGCCGGCGGATAACAATCCGGTAAGTCCAATATAATACGGCAACAAAGAAACAGGAATAAGAACTAAAATATACACCACATTTTGAAGCGCACTGAACTTGGTACGACCTTCTGTTGATGGTAATAATTTATATCCGGCTTTGATATAGTCATCAAAAGCAACCCAGGCAATAGCCCAGAAATGCGGGAATTGCCAAAAGAACTGAATACCAAATAAGATCAATGCCACCTGATCAAGCTGATTGGTAGCGGCAACATAACCAATGAGAGGAGGGAGTGCACCCGGTATGGCACCAATAAATACAGCAACCGGTGAAATGCGCTTGAGTGGGGTGTATATGAATGCATAGCTGATTAAAGCAACTGCGGCAAACAATGCGGCCAGCTGATTAAAGTAAATCCATAACAAACCGATACCAAGTATGGCAGATATACCGGCAATGAGCAGTGCTTCAATAGCCGTCATTCGCGATGTTGGGAGGGGTCGGTTGCTTGTACGACTCATCAAGGCATCAAAGTCTTTTTCGATCACCTGGTTGAGGGCGTTGGAGGCGGCCGTAGTAAAGAATCCTCCAAGACAAATCATACTCAGTAAGAACCAGTCAACTGTAGTGGGTACGGCAAAAAGGTAACCGATTGCAGATGAGAATACAACCAATAACGACAACCTGAATTTTACCAGCATCGCATAATCTCTCAACTTGAGTGAGAGTGCGTTAATGAAACCGGATTGAATGGTGCTTGTCGTCACGTTGGAATGCTGCGTACAGGTTTATGAATGAACGGTTTCGCCTTTTCGGATGGGTTCAGTCTGAGGAAGGTAATCTTCTCCGTCTTTACTGTAATCGTAGGGCCAGCGATGAACTTCGGGAAGCGCACCTTCCCAGTTTCCGTGTCCGGGATTGATTTCGGTAGTCCATTCCAATGTAGTTGATTTCCATGGGTTTTTGTCTGTTACTTTTTTACCGTAGAAAATACTGTAGAAGAAGTTGAACACAAACAACAACTGTGCAAGGAAAACAATAGCGGCAGAGATGGTAATAAACTCATTCATGCCGGTGTATTGGTTAAACGTTTGGAAGGCACCGTGTGAATAGTAGCGTCGTGGCATACCGGTTAATCCCATGTAATGCATGGGCCAGAAAATGCAATAACTGCCAACCATCGTAATCCAGAAGTGAATATGACCAAGTGTATTGTTCATGAAACGACCATACATTTTAGGGAACCAATGGTACACACCGGCAAACATGCCGTAGAATGCGGCAATACCCATAACGATATGGAAGTGAGCAATTACAAAGTAGGTGTCGTGTAGTTCAATGTCGATAGTTGAGTTACCCAAAAAGATACCCGTTAAACCACCGGATATGAACAGGGAAACAAATCCTATGGAGTACATCATAGCAGGTGTAAATCGAAGGTTACCTCTCCATAAGGTGCCAATCCAATTAAATACTTTTACTGCTGAAGGAATTGCAATAAGGAGTGTAAGGAACACAAACACAGAACCGACGAATGGATTCATACCAGTAACGTACATGTGGTGCGCCCAAACTACAAATGCCAGTATCGCAATAGCAATCATGGAAAGCACCATTGCACGGTATCCGAATATCGGCTTGCGCGAATTGGTGGCCATAACTTCAGATACTAATCCGAATGCAGGCAGGATAATGATGTACACTTCGGGGTGGCCTAAGAACCAGAACAGATGCTGGTAAAGTATTGGGCTACCACCACTATGCTCCATTTGACCAACGCCGGAAATATAAATATCGTGCAAGTAAAAGCTTGTGCCCAGCGTACGATCAAAGATTAACAGAATAGCCGCACCTAAAAGAACCGGGAATGATAATAAGCCAAGAACTGCAGTGAATAATAATGCCCATATTGTCAATGGCATCTTAATCATAGACATGCCTTTTGTTCTTAAATTCAGAACAGTTGTAATGTAGTTTAATCCACCCAGTAATGATGAAAAAATAAATAGTGACATACCAATGAGCCAATAGTCAGTGCCTTCCATAGAACCAACTGAAGCTTCCTTAATGGCACTCAGCGGAGGATAAAGTGTCCACCCTACTCCTGATGCACCATTTGGTGTGAAGAACGACAAGAACATCACCACGCTCGCTGCAAAGAAAAACCAGTATGACAGCATGTTCAAAAACGGCGAAGCCATATCACGTGCTCCTATTTGGAGAGGAATCAGAAAGTTGGCAAATGTGCCACTCAAACCTGCAGTAAGTACAAAGAATACCAAGATAGTACCGTGCATGGTAATAAGCATATTATAGAAATCGGGGCTGAGTTTACCATCCGGTGCCCAGCGCGATCCAAAGATGTCGGTTAGTATTGGAAACGACGTGTCAGGGAAGCCAAGTTGCAAACGGAAAATCACCGACAAAAGACCACCAACAACAGCCCAAAAAATTCCGGTTACAAGGAATTGCTTGGCTATCATCTTATGATCCTGACTGAAGATATATTTCGAGATGAAATTCTCTTCGTGTTCGTGATGATGTTCAGGTTCATGGATTTCGCCCTGAGAATCCTGAAAGTGAACGGAGTCGTAGGGACTTAAATGTTCTTCGTCGGTGTGATGGTGATGTGTATGTACGTCGCTCATAATCTGAGGGGATTAAGGATTCAATGAAGAAAGATTAGTATTGGAAACCGGAGTGGCATTGAGATTAAGCGCAAACTTCTTCTCTAAGTCGCTTCCTTTAATTTGCGTATCGTAAAAAGATTGTTGTTTTTTAACCCAGGCCTGATACTGATCCGGAGTGTCAACGAAAATAACCAAACGCATGGCGGAGTGTCCTTTACCGCATAAGTAATCACAGGCTAACTCGTAAACGAAATCCGGGTTTCCGGTTTTGGCTCTCATCTCGTCGGTTGTCTCTGTAGGCACTAACCAAAATGTTGTCGGAATACCGGGAACAGCATCCATCTTTACGCGAAAATGAGGCATGCCTACATTGTGAATAACATCGCGTGAACCAATTTTTAACACTACAGGTTTGCCTACTTCGAAATGAATTTCATTGGTCATAAAATCATCGCGGCTATTTGGGTCGCTAAAATTTACACCTAAAACATTTGTTTCATCGATAAGTTTAAATTCTTTCTTGCCAAGCAATCCATCCGTACCGGGGTAGCGAACCATCCAGTTAAATTGTTTACCGGTGATTTCTACAATCTTTGCGTCAGCAGGCGCAGGACCGGTGATACGGAACCAGTTATAAAGTCCAAAAACGATTAATACCGTGAGTACAATTGCAGGTATGATAGTCCACCACATTTCCAGCTTGTTGTTCTCTGGATAGTAGTAGGCAACTTTGCCTTTTTTACCACGATACTTGTAAGCGAAATAGAACAACATAACGTGACAGGCAACGAAGATAATGGCTGTAAAAAGCGTTGTGATGTTAAAACTAGAGTCTATCCATTTGCCGTGCATCGATGAAGCGGTTAAGATCATTTTATCCCAGCTATCGTAAAGCGACCAGACGATTCCTCCAAAAAATAAAAACAAGAAGACTAAATATAATTTGCCGTTTATGCTGTCTGATTCATCATTTGCCTGATCAGCACCTTTGAGTGATGCAATGTATTCGTTAGCTTTTGATATCTGGAATATGACTATTCCGAGTAGTATTAAAACTGACAGTACAAGAAGTGTGGTACTCATTGTTTGTTCTTAATTTTATATTTCGTGATGTAAAGACTCTTCTAAATGTGGGTGATTGTGATTGATTAATTCCGCATTGCCCAGTCGGGTGTGTGTTACCAAGATGAGGATGCCTATGAAAAGGCAAGGCAGACAAATTTCAAGAATACCAAAACCGGCATGATCGCCGAGTACTCCGGGCATAATCATCAGGTAAAAATCAAGGAAATGACCAAGGATGATGATACACGCTGCGGCGGTTAAACTCACAACATTACGCTTGGCATCACGTGACATGAGGATTAGGAATGGAAGCACAAAATTAAGGATGAACACGAGGAAAAATAATGTTTTATAGTGTTCAAAACGATGCTTGAAATATATAGTTTCTTCAGGAATATTTGCGTACCAGATCAACATAAACTGACAATAGGTAACATAAGTCCAGAAGATGGAAAAAGCAAACATATACTTGCCTAAGTCATGAAGGTGATTCACATTCACTTCTTTCAGATATCCTTTTGATTTAACGTGAAGCGTGGTAAGGGTTATAACCGCAATGCCGGTAACCCAAAAACTGGCAAATACATACCATCCATACATCGTACTGTACCAATGTGGATCAATCGACATTAACCAATCCCATGCAGATACGGAAATATATACGGCGAAAATTGGTATGAATATAGAAACCAGCACTAGGTTCTTTTTGTGGAATTTAACACTGTCGGCTATGTTGCCGTTATCAGAGTCAATCGAATTGCGACGTATCAGATATGCAAGAAAAACTAATGCGCCAACGAATAGTATAAAACGTGAATAGTAAAAGATATTGTTGAGGTAACCATGCTTGCCGGCAAGAATAGGGTCATAATCTGCGGCACCCGCTTCGACCACACCGTGATGAGCCCAGTGATACAGATCGTGTTGACCAAAAATCAAAACAGCAAATAAAATAGCCGCACCAATGGGCAGATAACCCATGATCGCTTCCGGTATACGCTTCACAACCACAAACCAGCCACCCCAAGCCAGGTAGTGCGCCGATATGAAAAAAGCAGCAGCCATAGAAATGCCCAGGAAGAACACACCATTTAATAGCAGGTTAGCCCATAACCGGTGTGCGTGTTCTCCATGATAGGTAAAGATTCCATATCCTAATCCCACAACACCGAGTGCTATAAGCACATAGGCAATCATTTTAAGTTGTGGTGTAAAAACATATTTCTTAGTATCCGTTAACATGTTTGATTTATGTGTTGGGTAAGTTATTTAGGTTGGTTTGCAGTTGCTGTAATTGATTTAATACTATCGGTGTAGTGCGTTTGCATAGACCGAATGTAGCTAATCACCATCCAGATTTGATTCTGATCGAGCTGTGATGCATAAGAGCCCATCAAGTTGCGCCCGTAGTGTACCGAATGAAACATCTTACCTTCGGGTAAAGCCAGCAGGTTTTCACTGTAATAAGATGGTGGTGGTGGATAAGGGTTTTTAATGCCGGGATTTTCAACGATAGAGCCATTGCCCTTACCTCCTGCGCCGTGGCAGGGTGAGCAATAAATGTTAAAGAGGCGCTTTCCTTCTCCAAGTGAGGAGGTATCTATGGTCAGTGGATTCTTAACAAATAATCCGGCAGAATCATAGCCCGTTGGTGTATTCGAATATTTGTACGGTCTGAAATGATTCAACTGTCCAACATTACCCTGGTAAAGTGGTATAGAGCCTTTCACCGGTATGCGGTTAGTGATGCTGTCTTTAAAAACAGGGTTGGATGAGTAGGTTTCATACGCAACAGAATGAGCCATGTCAGGCATATACTCCCATCCGGGTTTTGAAGAGTCTTCCATACAAGAACTGAACAGCAAGGTGCCGATCAGCATCAGTATCATAAAAAACGTTTGTGTAATCAATCTCATATTGTTGAGTAGGTTCTGTTTCGTTTTTAATAATGGCGTTTTAGTTGTCTTTCTTTAATTTCATAAGCACCGCTCGATTTCAAAATGGAATTAATTTTTTGAATATGATCGTCGCTTAATTTTTTGTCTTTGTTGAACACGATACAAAACGCGTCATCCGTAATACGGTCATCTAATTTTTCGCGGTTGCGTCCCGGATATAAACCACAACGCAACAAGAAGGTAAGGGTCATTCCGATACCTGCACATAATACGGTAAACTCAAATGTGATCGGTATGAATGCAGGAAAAGAAAAGAACGGTTTACCACCATAAATCATCGGCCAGTTGCTAGTGAACACCCAACTCATGAAACTTAATGCACAGGTGGTGCCTGTGATACCGTAAACAAATCCAGCAATGTGCAGGCGAGATTCCTTGAGCCCCATTGCGTGATCCAAGCCGTGTACTGGAAAGGGAGTTAATACATCATGTATCTTTATACCTTCAGCACGTATTTTCTTAACGGCATCGATGAGTATTTCCTCATCTTTAAACAATCCAATGATATAGTTATGAGCCATGTTAATTGTTAGGGTTTAGTGGGGTGAAGGGAACCGGATGATGAAGTATGAATGTCGGCATGATGATGCGATGCCGCGTGAGCCTTCTTTTGTGCTTCACCACTTGTTTTAAGTATGGCTTTAACCTCGGCCATAGCAATAACCGGTAAAGTTTTGGCGAATAAAAGGAACGCAGTAAAGAATAAACCTATGGTACCAACATAAATGCTAATCTCGACCCAGGTTGGTGAGTAATTCGCCCATGAAGACGGTATATAATCGCGGTGTATCGAGGTAACAATGATTACAAAACGCTCAAACCACATACCAATATTGATAACAATAGACATAAAGAAAGTGAACGTTACGCTACGACGCAGTTTAGGAAACCAGAATAACTGTGGCGATATGACATTGCACGTCATCATACCCCAATAAGACCACCAGTATGGACCCAAGGCGCGATTCATGAAGGCGTATTGTTCGTACATGTTTTGTGAGTACCAAGCGGTAAACAATTCAGTCAAATACGCGCAACCGACAATGGAACCGGTTAAAACGATAATTTTATTCATCGACTCAATGTGCCCGATCGTGATATAATCCTGAAGGTTCAACACTTTTCTTGTAATGATCATCAGGGTTAATACCATTGCAAAACCGGAGAAGATGGCACCGGCAACGAAATAAGGAGGGAAAATGGTTGTGTGCCATCCCGGAATTACCGAGGTAGCGAAGTCAAAGGATACGATGGTGTGTACTGAAAGTACAAGAGGTGTGGAAAGTCCGGCGAGAACAAGCGATAAGGCTTCATGACGTTGCCAGTGTTTTGCAGAACCGGTCCAGCCAAAACTCATGATACTGTATACCATTTTGGCAATCTTGCTTTTGGCACGGTCTCTCACCGAGGCCACATCGGGAATTAAACCCGAATACCAGAACAACAGTGATATGGTAAAGTAGGTAGATATCGCAAATACGTCCCAGAGAAGGGGTGAATTAAAGTTCACCCACAGTGGTCCGCGAGAGTTCGGATAAGGTATCGTAAAGAAAGCGAGCCAAACACGTCCCATGTGAAATATGGGGAACAAGCCCGCGCAGATTACCGCAAATATCGTCATCGCTTCAGCGGCACGGTTTACGGCAGTACGCCATTTTTGACGAAACAAAAGAAGAATCGCTGAAATCAGTGTACCAGCGTGACCAATACCGATCCACCAAACGAAGTTGGTAATATCCCAACCCCATCCTACGGTTTTGTTCAATCCCCATACACCGATACCGAACCAAACGGTCCAACCGAGTGAGAATAATCCCCAGCACATCAGAATGGCTGAGAGTGTAATTGAAATGAGCCAGGAGCGCGATGGCTTAGCTTCTATCGGCCTGCAAATATCTTCAGTGATCTGATGATAATCTTTTGTGCCTTCAATGAGCGGAGCGCGTATGATTGATTCTGCTTTCATAAAGCGTTTATGATGATCTTAAGCGTTTGATTTTTTTTCTTCTATGTTTCGTACTTTAACCATATAACCTACCGAAGGCGCAGTGTCTAATTCTGACAAAACGTGGTAAGTTCTTTCATCAGCTTTCAGTTTGTGTACGGAGCTATTGCTGTCTTTTATGTTTCCGAATACGATGGCATCGGCAGGACAAGAGGTCTGACAAGCTGTTTTAACCTCATCACCTGCAACTGTACGATTTTCTTTCTTCGCCTGCAGTTTAACATCCTGAATTCGTTGCACACAGAAACTACATTTCTCCATAACACCACGTGAACGAACGGTTACGTCCGGGTTTAATACCATGCGTGTGATGTTATCCAGCATACCGACACGTTGTGTTTCGGTTGCGGTATTGTTGGGGAATGAATCTGAAGTTGTGTAATCAAGCCAGTTGAAACGACGCACTTTATATGGACAGTTGTTTGCACAATAGCGTGTGCCAATACAACGGTTGTAAGCCATCTGGTTAATTCCTTCTGTGCTATGATTGGTAGCGGCTACTGGACAAACGTTTTCACAAGGTGCATTTTCGCAATGTTGGCATAGCATCGGCTGAAATGCCACATTCACATTTTCATAATCTTTTACAAATGCAGAGCTGAACTGATTATCGTATTCTTTTTCTTTGGTTACGCGATCTTCCAATAATCCCGAATTAGGATTAACAAAGGAATAGTAACGATCAATACGCATCCAATGCATTTCGTGAGCTCTTGCCACTTCATTTTTTCCTACAACAGGTACATTATTTTCAGCCGTACAGGCAACGGCACAAGCGCCACATCCGATGCAACTGTTCAGATCAATGTTCATGTACCATTTCAGCGGGCTGTACTCGTGTTCAGGATACAGAGATGCTTCGGTGTACTCTTTTTCTTTTATTTTATCCTCGTTGGCTGACGCAGGATTTTTCTTGTACTCGTATAATGCCGTTTCACGGATAACCGGACGACCTTCGATTGAATGAT
>Ga0315902_10001633_pt1 | contig 35820 bp, 29 predicted proteins | sample LakEriMetagenome_9_FD_203523 | JGI IMG/M metagenome (GOLD analysis project Ga0315902, IMG submission 203523) | Freshwater fungal communities from buoy surface, Lake Erie, Ohio, United States - Buoy 12 MA117 | ecosystem: Environmental > Aquatic > Freshwater > Lake > Lake biofilm | place: USA... | reverse complement strand
CCGGCCGCGTTTTGGTTGTTTCTGCGGGACCTTCAGCCCCTCCCGTCGCCAGATCCTTTGGACCCGCTTGGCGTTCACCGACCAGCCGGCCTGGCCCAGGACATCGACAATCTCGCCCTCATCATCGATGGTGCGCCACAGCCACATCTTCCAGCCACCGATCCGGACATACATCTCGTCCAGACGCCACCGCTCCGTCGGCGATGATCCCCGCCGGCACAGGTTCGCCGCGATGAGCGGGCCGAACTTGATCACCCGGTATCGGACCGTCTCACGGCTGACCTCGACCCCGCGCTTGGCGAGGAGCGCCTCAACGTCCCGGATACCGAGTGTGAAGCGGAGATAGAGCCATACAGCCTGACGAATGACGGCTGCTTGAAACCGACATCAGGCCCGCGAGTGTTTTACGGTCTCAGGCAGTCTGAACCAGATCACCGCAGCGAGCAGGAAGCTGACTGAGGCGAGGCACATGACCGGGGCCAGGCCAAGCATCTCCGCCATGGGCGCGGTAATCAGGGGCGCCATCATGCTGATCACCCGGCCCCAGTTGTAGATCGACGCCGCAGTCGAGCGAAGGTGAGGGGGGTAAAGCTCAGAGAGCCATGGACCCCAGATCGCGCTTGCGGACAGCATGACGCCGTAGACGAACCCGGTCGCCTCCAGAACGGCGACAGGAAGCGGCGCAAAGAGGTAGATCGGGACAATAGCGGCTGCGAGGACGAAGCCGGTTGCGCCGCTTCTCCGTCCCAGTCGATCGCTCACCCAACCCCACGCCAGACCACCGACAGCGGCGCCGATGAACTGCCAGCCCAGGACGTCACCCACCACCGTGTCGGGAATGCCCCGCTCGGTGCGAAGATAGGTGCTCGCCCAGCCGGTAAACGCCTGATAGGCGAAGAAATTGAGGCCTGACATCAACGCCAGCAAAAGGGTTTGCCGGGCGACCCCCGCCTGAAACAGTTCCGCGATCGGCACCGTCGCCTGGGCGGTCGTAGGTCCGCCGGGATCTGCGTCGAATGGCCTGATTTTCCGGTCGTCTGGTACAACGACAAGGGCGAAGCCTGCGAGGATCACGGGCACCATCCCGGCCCAGAGGAGCAGGCGCCAGTCCAGTCCCTCTCTGAACGCTGCAGCCGACAGGAAGCCGAGGGCGGAGACCGCAAGATTGTAGGTTCCGAGCACAAATCCGGCGATGAGGCCTCGCATCGAACGCGCAAAGAGGCCGGAATAGATGCCGACGGCAATCGGGTACATGGAGCCCAGGAAGAAGCCCATCAGCACCCTCTGGCCGATGAGCGCCGCGTAGTCGTGGACGAGGAGCGCCGAGAGCAACATGCTCCCGAAACCCACCATGCTGATGATCAGTGCATTGCGCCTGCCGATCTTGTCGGCGACCTGCCCCATCACCACCGCACCCAGGATCGCTCCGATCGCCTGGACGGTGTAGAGCGAACCCGATTGGGTTAACGAAAGCCCGAGGTCGGCCTGGATGTATGGTCGCAGAATATCGACGGTGTTCCACGACCACGCATAGAAGAAGTAGCCCGTCAGCAGAAAGACAAGCGCACCGATTCGGCGGGCCGGACTTAGGTCGGCGGCGTTGGTCATGATGGCTCCTCTGGCTCGCTCAGAGCCCTGCCTGCGTCCTGAGCGTCATTGCGCCAGACCTGATGTAGCCGTGATCGGATCCAAGCAGGAAGAACGCGGCGCCCTTTTTCCGCCAGTCGGGCACGTCCTCGGCCCGGGGTGTGAACATGCCTGCGGGCCGCCCGGCGCGGATAGCCGCCGATAGGATCTGGTCGACGGCCGCTACAACCCGCGGATCATCTGGGGAGGCGCAGCCCAGCGCGACCGTGAGGTCGATCCTGCCGATGAAAAGAACGTCGATGCCATCGACCGCGGCGATCTCTTCAATGCAATCCAGAGCCTCCAGATCCTCAATCTGGGCGACCACGACAGTCTTCCCGGCGCTGCTGCTGAGGTGTTGGGGGATTGACGACCCGCCGTAACCGGCCGCCCGGCTACTGCCGGCGTAGCCACGTCTCGGCAGCGAGCCGCCCACGCCGTAGTGCGCGCAGGCGGCGACCGCACGAGCATCTGCGGCGCTGCGCACATGCGGGACGACGACCCCGTCGGCGCCGCAGTCCAGGGCGTTCAGGATTTCCTGCGGCTCGCTGGACGCCGTCCGCACCAACACTGGAATGGTGGTCGCGCGGGCGGCCAATATGCACCGATCGATATCGCCTCGATCGAAGGGCGCGTGCTCGGCGTCAAGGCAGACACAATCCAGTCCGCTGGTCGCCAGCACCTCGACGATGTGCGGGTGAGGCGTCTTCACGAATGTGCCGAGGACCGGCTGCCCCCCGGCGATCCGAGCCTTGAGGCTCACGGCGTGCGTCCCCAAAGACGCGTGCTCGCAAGATCGGCCCCCTCCGCCATAGACCTGAACTTCGCCCAGACGATCTCAGGATCCACGACACCGAACCCGGCGAAGGTCGAGAAGCCGCAGTCCGTCCCGGCCACGACACGCTCACGCCCGACGATATTCGCGAAACGCTCGATTCGCTCGGCGACGACGCGCGGGTGCTCGATGAAATTGGTCGTAGAGTCGATCACACCCGGGATGAGGATTTTTTCGTCGGGAATCCTGTCCGCCATCTCGACGAAGTAGGTCCAGTCAGCCTGGTGCCGGGGATTGGAGGTCTCAAACAGAAGTCCCGCCGGCTTGGCGCGAAGCAAGGTCGGAAGGATCACGCCCATCTCGACGTCGCAGCAATGCGGTCCCTCATAGTTTCCCCAGCAGACATGCATTCTCACCCTCTCAGCGGGGACGTTTCGAAGGGCATGATTGAGCGCTTCGACGTGGCCGCCGATCAGCTTCAGATAGTCCTCGTCGGAGCGATCCTTGTACATCATATGCCGACCCAAGCCGAGATCGGGGCTGTCAAGCTGCAGGATCAGTCCGGCGGCGACAATCGCTTCGTACTCCGGGCGCATCGCCTCGGCGAGCGCTTCGAGATAGGCATCCTGCGTCGAGTAGAACTCGTTGGGTTGAAACAGTGCGATCACTCCCGGCGACGCGGCGTTCATGAAGCCAGCCGTAGCTGAATGCGCCGCCATCGCCGCCATCATCCGTCGGAGGTCGTCCTCGAGGGGCTCCAGGGTCTTTGGTTTCACCTCCGAAACGCACTTCGGTCGCCTGTAGGTCGGCGTACCTCCACCCTTGGCCTGGCGTTCAAGAAATGTGGGAAACATCTCCAGATCTGCGGGAGGGCTACGCGGCGAGTCGCCCTCGAACCCAGTGATCCGGTCCTTGATGTAGGTCGCATAGGAAATCTTGGACATCTCGCCGTCGGAGACAATGTCAATGCCGGCCGCACGTTGCCTGGCGACGGCGTCGGAGACCGCCGCGCCCACCACGACGTCGAACACCGCCGGGTCAATCGGTTCCTCACGCTCAGCAGCGAAGATGAGATCCGTCACCTCCTTTGAGCGGGGAAGCGAGCCGACGTGTGTCGTCAGAATTCGGTCACTCATGCCGAGCCCCTCTCTCCATGATCTGAAACCCAATCCCCGAGGGCGCGGGCAAAGGCGCCCGGCCGTTCAGGCAGCGGCTTGCGGCCGGGGGCCGCAAGCGTGAAGACGCTCAAGTGCGCCACTAACGCGGACAAGCCGGCATGCCACTCTGGAGGGTGCCCACGGTCTTCCGGTTCCATTTGGAAAGGCGCCATAGCTTCAGGGCTTGAGCGGAGCGGCGCTCCGACCACCGACTGCGCCAACCGCGCTGCGCCCCTGGCGGAGATCGGGGCGCCCCTGAAGGGGACAACGTCGAGTGGGGTACGGCCTGATTGCCTGCACAATCTGCTTTGGATCAACTCGCCGCCTAGGCGCCATAGTCGCTTCTCGCCCAGGTTTTCCGGGAGCAGGATTGCGTGGAGATTGGTCATCCCAGTCTTGCCGAGCGACCGAGGAGCAGTTCGCCTCCGAAGAGACGTTGCTCAGGCGCCATGCCGGGGTTTGCGATCCTTTCAAGCAACATCGCGACGACCGCCGCTGTCATGCGCCTGACCGGTTGCCTGATCGTCGTCAGCTGATAGCTGGCCCATGTCGCCGGCCCCACGCCGTCGAAGCCGACAATCGATATGTCGTCCGGCAAGCGAAAGCCGTAGGTGGATTTTGCGCAGTCGATAGCGCCGATCGCCATCGCGTCGTTCGTACAGATCACAGCGTCGAGGCGACCACCTGCCTGGTCCATAAGTGCATGAAATCCCTCCGCGCCAGACGCGTAGTCAAAGCGACCCCGGAAGAAGAAGGGCTCAATCCCTGACTGATTCAAAGCCCGTCGCGCGGCCTCCAGCCGTTCCTCGCCGACATAGCTGTCTTCAGGGCCAGCTATGATCCCGAATGTCCTGTGCCCCCCGGCCATCAGCAATCGGACCAACTCGCGTTCACCGGCGGCGGAGTCGCAACAGACGCTTGCGGACGGTGCGACGTCGCCTACGCGGTTGTAGAGGATCACGGGTATTCCGCGATCGTTGAACTGCTGGATCTGATCATCGTGGAGTCGTGCGGCGACGATCGCGCCATCGACGCGGTAAGGCCACACCTGTTCCAGGACGTCATCGACATCAGACTCCGCCGCGAGGCTAAACAGCAGGACGCGATTGCCCTCAGCCGAGAGGCGTTGCGTCAGTTCGGCGAGCACCTCGGGGTAGTTGAGATTGGTCAGGTTGGAGATGATGACGGCGATAAGGTTCGATTTCTTCGTGATCAAACCCCGCGCGAACGCGTTCGGCTGATAGCCGAGCTGTTTGGCCGCGCGCATGATCTTGGCGCGCGTCGTCGGCGCCACGGAGCCGAACTTGCTGAAGGCGCGGCTGACCGCGGATTGCGAAACGCCCGCCAAGCTCGCCACATCATACGAGGTGGGACCCGCGGTTTCAGCTTGCTTCTTCTTTGGCATACCTTCTGACTCTAATGTCCGCTTGCTCCTTGTGGCCTGCGAAGCCTTCGATGGCGCAAAGGCGAGAGCAGTACTCTCCTATCATCACGCTGGCTTCGTCGGTCAGAATACGCTGATAGGTACAAGTCTTGATGAACTTTCCAACCCAAAGGCCTCCGGTGAAACGCGCATTCTTACGGGTCGGTAGCGTATGGTTTGTCCCGATCACTTTGTCGCCATATGAAACGTTGGTGCGCGGTCCCAGAAACAAGGCGCCGTAATTGGACATGTTGGCGAGGAAATATTCGGGATCCTTCGTCATCACCTGCACATGCTCGGAAGCGATCTCGTCAGCAATTGCGACCATCTCCTCATAGGAGTCCGCCACGATGACCTGGCCGTAGTCGGCCCAGGCCCGTGAGGCAATAGGCGCCGTCGGGAGCTTTTTCAGCTGCCGTTCTACCTCCGCCATGGTGTCGCGCGCGAGCTTCTCGGAGTTGGTAAGCAGGATGGCCGGTGAGTTAGGGCCATGTTCGGCCTGGCCAAGCAGGTCGGCTGCGCAGAGTTCCCCGTCCACGGAGTCGTCGGCAATGACAAGGGTTTCAGTTGGGCCTGCCAGGAGGTCAATTCCAACCTGGCCGAACAGTTGACGCTTGGCTTCCGCAACGTAGGCGTTTCCAGGGCCGACGATCATATCGACCGGCGCGATTGTCTCCGTGCCCAGCGCCATCGCCGCGACGGCCTGTACGCCGCCGACACAGTAAATTTCATCTGCGCCCGCCATGTGCATCGCGACGACGATCGCCGGGTTGGGGCGCCCCTCAAAGGGCGGTGCGACAGAGACGACCCGATTTACGCCGGCGACCTTCGCCGTCACGACGCTCATGTGCGCAGATGCGACAAGCGGGTACTTGCCCCCTGGCACATAGCAGCCCACCGAGTTCACTGGCAGGTTCTTATGCCCGAGAACGACGCCCGGGAGGGTCTCGACCTCGACGTCCCTCAGCGAGTCCCGCTGGATCTGGGCGAACTTCCGCACCTGTTCCTGAGCGAACCTGATGTCGTTGATCGTCTCCGCCGACAGAGCTGCGTAGGCCGAAGTGATCGCGGCCTGATCCAGCCGGAAACTCTCCGGCGCCCACCCGTCGAACTTGGCCGACCAGTCGCGTACGGCCTTGTCGCCGCGCGCCCTCACATCCGCGAGGATCGCCTCAACAGTCGACCGGACCTGCGCGTCGGCCTCCGCCGCTGCACCCTCGGTGATGCCGTTCTTCAGGCGCCGCGCCATGGCAGTCTCCTCCGCTCAAAACCATCGACTAGGCTAACCGCGTAATGACTTCGCATGCAATCGTGCGTCTCGTGGATCACACAAGTAAGCCGGCTCGACAGGCTGCGATGGCTCCAAAATCAGCCCCGATGCGCGAGCAAGACAACGACCTAACGAAACTAGGGTTGCATTCCAAGTCAATTTACGGGAAGTCTGTCGCGAATCTGACATCAGCAGGGGCAATCTCATGTTCGGCGCTTCCCGTTTGAAACTGCTCGCAAGCGCGAGTTCGGTGATTGGCGTAATTCTGGGCGCCGCGCCCGCTTTGGCGCAGAGCGCCGAAGTCGGTCTCGAAGAAGTGGTCGTGACGGCCCAGCGGCGCGCCGAGAACGTGCAGAACGTACCCATGTCGGTGACAGCCATTACATCGGAGTCGCTCTCCAGGAACGATGTCCGGGATCTGTCGCGCATCGAGGTGCTCACGCCGGGATTCTCGTTCGGTAAGTCGGGATCGGACGCAAGGCCTGCGATCCGTGGGGTGCGGACCGAGAACGTGGCCGTCTCAGGCGATCCGACAATCGGCTTCTTCATGGACAACGTTTATCGCAGCCGCGCGTCGATGGCGAACGAGCCCTTTGTCGATGTCGCCCGGGTCGAAGTTCAGCGTGGACCGCAAGGCACTCTCTACGGACGCAACACATTCGGCGGCAACATCGCGGTTGTATCCAACGAGCCCGGCGGGGAGTTTGATGCGGCGGCCAGCCTTCTCTATGGCAGTTACGACCGCCGGCGCGCCGATGGTTTTGTCAACGTGCCGCTGGGCGAGCGGGCGAGTGTTCGGATCGCGGCGCTCCGTGAGAACATGGACGGCTTCATCAAGGGGACGACAAGCGCGTTGGACATAGGCGACCGCGACACGACCTATGTGCGCATTGGTCTGAAGCTTGAACCGGTCGACGGGCTTGAGGCCCAGGCCCGATACTCGCACTGGCGGGAGAAGGGTACTGGCCTTGCCGCTTTCGGCTACCGGGTCGGCGGGGTGTTCGTGAACGCAGCGGGTCAGTTCGATATCAAGGGCACGCCGACGCGGCTACTCTACGATCTTCCCCGCACCGGTTTCCCGGGCATAACCGGAACTCCGATCAACCCCGATCCGCTCTTCTATCCGGGTGACACCAAGCTGGAGCAGGACCTCACGCAGGACTCTGCGAGCCTCAATGTTTCATGGGACATGGGTCCGGTCGTTGTCCGATCCATCACAGGTTATGTTGATTACCGGGTCTTCCGTAACGCCGACAATGACTTCTCGCTGCGGGCGGGCAACGTCGATGGGCAAGACGACAAGCTGAACGCCTTGAGCCAGGAACTCCAGCTCGCGTCGAGCGGAGACGGACCTCTTGAGTGGATCGTGGGCTACTATTATTTCCGCGAGAAGATTGAGCACTCTGTGTTCTCAAGCTGTCCGACGGCGGTACGTGACGCCCCCGGATGCGCCTTCGCGGCGGGCTTCCCAACAACCGAATCCAACGCCTTCTTCGGACAGGCGTCCTACTGGGCGATCGAGGACAAGCTCCGGCTGACCGTTGGCATTCGGCAGACCAATGACGACAAGGTTGTTCGCCGGTTCACCGCAACCACCAATGCCCGGCAAAGGATCGCATCGGTGACCGACGCGGGCCAGAGGATCAATCTGAAGTTCGATAGGACGACCTGGCGCCTGGGGGGAGAGTATCATGTCGATGACGCCAGGATGCTGTATGCGACAATCTCGACAGGTTTCCGCTCAGGCGGCTTCAACGCCGGCAACTTCACGAACCCCTTGCTCCCTGCGGGCTTCGGGCCAGAGAGCGTCACTGCATATGAACTCGGATCCAAGAACCGCTTCCTTGACAACCGCCTGCAGCTGAACGTCTCGATCTATCGGAACGACTTCAAGGACCTGCAGGTCCAGAACCAGTTCATCGTGACCAACCCGGCCGGGGGAACCACCACCACCTCTGTCATCCTGAACGCCGCCAGGGCCCACAGTCAGGGTGCGGAGATCGAGCTGCAGGCCGTGCCGATGGAGAACCTGAACATCGGCGCATCGGCGACCATCATGGAGGCGGTGTACGAGAGATACGCCAATACGCCCGCTCCGGCCAACTATGCAGGATTCCTGGACTACTCAGGAAATCGCGTTCCTTACAGCCCGAAATATAAGTTTACGGGCTTCGTATCCTACGACTTCCAGCTACCAGACGGCGGTAAAATCACCCCTCAGGCCACGTTGCTGTTGTCGGGTGGTTACTACAATACTGACACCAACACGGTTCTCGACTTCCAGAAGGCCTACGCAAAACTAGACCTGCGAGTGGGGTGGACGTCGAAGGATGACCGATACACGGTCGAGGCGTTCGTAAACAATGCCACCGACGAGATCACTCTCAACCGCGCGACCTTCGGATCGCGTGGCTTGAACCAGAGCTACGATGCCCCCCGGATGGTCGGCGTGAGACTGAGCGGCAGGCTCTGACGCGTACCGCTTGGTCATCCAGGCCGGCGCGGGTTCCCAAGCCCGCGCCGGCCTTGGCGCGGATCAAGCATGGAGAGACGCCTGAGGCGTCCGGCCCTGTGCGTGTTGTCTTTGCAGAGCGCCTGATACCGGCCTTGGCCGCGAACAAGGTGGGTCGCTGAGCCCACCTAAAGGTCGGTTGGCACCCTTACCTTGTTTCAGGACAGGATGCCTTCCCCAGACCAGTGTCTTCAACGACTTCTCGAACTGGCTGGGGGCTTGAAGCAAACGACAGCTGATTTGCTGGTCCTGCGAGCCATGCAGACCTCAACCCGCTTTGGCTGTTGCTACCTGTCGTCGGACCGCCAAATCGTCCCAGATCGTGACTTCTTCGCGCACGCGGTCTCCGATCACGCGGAAATGCGATACAGCCAGAATGTATAAAGGCGCTCCGGTCGGCGCTCCGTATCGGCCGCCGCCGGAGTGTTCGCCTGCCATCGACCACCGGATCGCAACGTCGCGCGCTTCGCCAAGGTAGGGGGTTTCTGCTATGTGTTCGATCCGCAGCTGGTGGCCTGGGATCGCGCGCCTGACGCCGTCTTGCCAGGCCGCGATTTGATCGGGGCCGTAGAGGAACTCGCCGCCGGGATACCAGGCGTTCAGGCGAAAGTCCGACTCGTTGCGGGCGGCTGCGGCGTCCACCTCCTCCCCCCAGTAGCTGCGGAGCAGGCGAGCAGCGACCGCGCTTGCTTTCGACTCGGGTTCGACCCCGGGCGTTTCCGACACCTGGATCCGGTACGGCGCCAGGACATCGATGAGAGGATGTCCGGTGTCGCGATCCCGCCTTGCATGCCGCAGCGCCACTTCGTCGGGATCGTAGCCGAGCTGGACCGCGAGAGCGAGATTGTCGCGCACCAGCCATTCCTCCACGACCTGGTTTTCGCGGCAAAGGCAATCCGCGATCGTTCGCACGAGCACCCGCCGCCCGGTGGCGGGACCAAAGTCGCTATCACCTCGATTGGTCATCTTGGATGTGATCAGATGCGATGACAGAAACGTCCCGTCGCCATCGTCCGACCATATGACGTTGTCACCGTCCAGCCTTCGATCCGGGAACGCCGAGAGCGTCGCCCATGTGTTGTCGACGACCGTCTGTGCGCCGCGAATTGGACCCGCGAGAGTATGGATCAGGCAGTCGGGCGCATACCACTTCAGGCAAAGCTCGACCTCCCGGTCGTGCCAGATTCGTTCCGTGATCCGGATGATGTAATGCGGGAAATCGACAAACTCCGCGTCGAACCCAGGCAAGAACATTCGCCGCTCGGGGCCGGGATTCATCATGGTCTGGATATCAGTCGTCGCGACCATGGTGATGGGGGCTGGCATCGGCGGCTCCTATTGGGCGGTCCAGCCGCCATCGATTACGAGGGAATGCCCTGTGACCATCGCCGCAGCGGGCGAGGCGAGATAGAGCACTGCGGCGGCGACCTCGTCGGCGGTCGCGAGCCGACCGACGGGAATCATCCGCCGGACAAACTCGGCGAACGCGGGATCTACGAGCATGGCCTCGGTCATCGGCGTGCGTACAAACGTGGGCGCAACGCAGTTCACGCGTATTCCACGCGGTGCGAGTTCTACGGCCATCGCCTTCGAGAGGCCTTCAATTGCATGTTTGGTCATACAGTAGACCGTGCGGTTGGGGGATCCCACATGCCCCATCTGGCTGGACATATGGATGACTGACCCGCCCGGCCCCATCCTGCGCGATACACTTCGGGCGATACGGAAGGCGGCTCGTACATTCAACGACAGCAGATGGTCCAGCGCCTGGTCGGTGACTTCAGTAAAGGGCTGCGGGACGTTCGCGCCAGCATTGTTGACCAGGATGTCGAGCGCCCCGCCACTTTCGATGCGCGCCAGAACCTCCTCACCGGTCACGTCGAGCGGCCACGCCTCAAAAAGGTCGCCGAGTTCCGAGGCCAACCTGTCGAGTTCAGGGGAGCTCCGGGCCACACCTACGACTTGGATTCCATCATTCGCAAGCGCTCGGCAAATCGATCGTCCGAGGCCCTTGCTGGCGCCTGTGACAAGAGCGCGTCGAACGGGGGCTCTGACCGCCATTCAGATTTCCGGCAGACTCGGGCGGGGAAGCGTATCGCCGCCACGGACCTGAGCGACTATGGCAGCCTCACCCTCAAGGGTTCGGAGGCGGCGCAGAACCCCCTTGGGAACCGTCACTGTGTCACCTGGGCCGCAGACAGCGGAGACGCCATCAATCGAGACTTCGACGCGACCCGACTGAATGAACCACACGTCGGAGACGTCCAGGATATGGTCTTTGATGGCGGCGCCGTGTTCGATGGTCGACTCGACGATGGTAAAGCCGTGGGCCCAGTCCAGCGGCGGCGCGCCGACAAGGAGCCGTTCCGAGACGCCAGGTGCGCCCGGGAAGATACCCGGGGGGCGAGGCGCGCGCGCACGCGAGACACACTGTTCAAGGGCGGACGAGTCCGCTCTCCTCAGTGCTGCGACCTGCTCAGGCGTTGTTGCCGGCATCGGTTGCGCGCCGGCTGGCGCCTGCTCGCCTTTGGTGGAGTCGATCAGTGCGCCGTTCTCAAGCAGAATAAGCCCAAAGCTCTTCGCCATCTCAAAGACATAAGGAGCCCACAGCACGCGACCTGGATCGTCGCCACCGAGGACCGCCCATAGAAAGCCAGTATCCAAGCCGACGTTCTCGAAACCACGGAATAACCGGGTAGGGATTGAAATCAGATCCCCAGGTTCGAGCCGGACGTCACCATCCTCTCCATGCTCCCCCGTCATGAAGCGCCAGCGTCCTGAGTGAACGTAAAAGACTTCGACCGTCTCATGACTGTGCTGGGAGTTCAGGCACCGAGGCGGTTGGCGGGCGCCTCCGATATTGAAGCCATGAGGTTCTGAGACATGCACGAACTGGTTCCGGTTCTCCGACACCCCGGGACCGATGATGGTGAAGTTCTCCTTCTGATCCGAACCGGGCGAGCGCGTATCGATGAACGCGTCGCGGCATGGCGCCAGGTCCTGGTAACGTACGATCCGAGACTCGATTTCGAAGTCCTTGGATCCAGGCGACGGATTGTCCATAGGGGTGCCGTTTCGCATGGAACTAAAGGCTATCTTTGGGGGCGCCTCGCAGATGCGCGAGTCTGCCGAAGACATCGTAGCCCATCTGTAGAAGCAGGTTGATGATATCGATCGGGATCCAATTCTCGGCGATGAGTTCGCCTTCGCAACGATAGAAATCCATAACTCGCATTCCGACCTTTCGGCCGGTTGCAGGCATGCCGAGAAAGCCATCCCCCGTATGCGTCGCGGTGACGCTGGGCCAACCGCCCGTCACCACAAAGGGGCCGTCCCCGATGCGGCAGATGTGCTGTCCGCCCTTGCGGTCAGGGAAGGCAACGAGAAACGGTATCTGATGGTGCCGGCGGAATCCCTCAAGGCCAAACGTCGTACCGATGCCCGACGGACCGTACCACGCAAACCCTGGCGTCCAGAACCGGGCGATATCCATAGAATCTAGGTTCTTGCCGTCGAACGATAGGAGCCCGGCATGCATAGCCAGGACGAGGTCAAGACTGGTGCGGCCCTGGTCCGCATCGACCCCGGATAGACTCATGTCACCGCCGGCGGCGGGCGCCGGCCACAGGCCCTCCGCACCAAGGCTGGGCGCAAGCGGCCAGAAGCCGGCCTGGCGCATCAAGTCGAGTATATCGATGAGAATCCAGGACTCGGCGATCCTGCCGCCGTCGAGGCGATGGACCTCGCCAAAACGCAACCACGTCGCCTTGTTGGTCGCCGGAATCCCCAACCAGTCCGAGATGAAGACGCCACGATAGTGCCCCAGGATGGCAACCATGTCGAAGCCCGCGAACGAACCCGCCGCGATCATCGTGTGGGTCCGCTCCAGCCGGGTAAAGCTCGACCGCAGGGGGGTCCAAAGCTTCTGCTCAATCGCAGTTGCGCCGCCAATGTCATTCAAGGGGTGCGAGATATGAGCGACGGCGTCTGGGAGGTAGAGATCGCGCAACGCCTTCTGCGCAGTGGCGTCAGGGCTGGCGGCCGCGGCGCAAAAGCCCTGGTGCAAATGTATCTTCTCCGCACCCTGTCGTTCCGCATCGGTCCGAGACATCGGTCTTTCCTTGCTCACGTCCCCAGCTTAGACAGTATTGTTGCATTCGCAGTCAACACGGAGTTCCGTTCCGTGTGCCTGTGAGGCTGCAGGATGCGCCTGAATCTCGCGGAGATCCGCTTCGGGTGTGCAAGGATGGGATCGAAAATGATCTGCCTGCTCGGATGGCGAGACTCTCGGACCCCGCCGATTCAGACTCGCGATGAACTGCGAAAGGTCAGAAGGGGATGATCTCCATCCTCGATCTCTTCAGAATCGGCATCGGCCCTTCCAGTTCGCACACCGTTGGTCCGATGCGAATCACCTTCAGATTCGCAGAGGACCTCGAGGCACGAGGAATCCTTCGGAGTGTTACGCGGCTACACGTCCAGCTTCAGGGCTCGCTCGCTCTCACTGGCGTCGGCCATGGGTCGATCGACGCCTGCCTGATGGGTCTGCTTGGCGGCGAGCCCGAGACCGTGGACCCGGGTAAGATGAGCGTAGAGTTAGAGGCCGCGCGTACGGGTGCTCTGAGGCTGCTTGGACGTCACCTCGTAGCGTTCGACCTCACGCGAGACCTGGAGCTCGCGACCACGGTCACGCCAGACCTGCACCCCAACGGGATGCGATTAAGGGCGTATGACGTGAATGCCGGCTTGCTCGCGGATGAGACCTACTTCTCGACCGGCGGGGGATTCTACGCCAGCGAACGCCAGCTGCGTTCCCCCGCGCCAAACGACCTTGTCCTTGTTCGCGGTCGCGCGCCCTATGCCTACGGGTCAGCCGATGAACTGCTGAGGCTCTGCAGAGCGACTGGCATGAACATCGACGAGATCGTTCTGGCCAACGAATCTGCTTGGCGCCCTGTCGATCAGTCACTCGCGGGCATCGACAAGGTGGTGATGGCGATGAACGCCTGCATCGATCGCGGTCTGAACGCCGAAGGAAAGCTGCCTGGCGGGTTGAATGTGCGTCGCCGTGCGCCTGAGCTCTGGCGACGGCTCGCTGACCGCGCGCCTGTCAACGAGGCCGAAACGCTTCTTGATTGGCTTAACGTCTACGCAATGGCGGTGAACGAAGAGAATGCCGCTGGCGGCCGGGTGGTCACGGCTCCCACAAATGGTGCGGCTGGCATTGTCCCCGCAGTGCTCCGCCACTACTGCATGAGACCCGACGGAGATCTCCAGGCGGCGCGACGCATGGTCCTGACGGCCGGCGGAATAGGCCTTCTTTACAAGCAGAGAGCCTCGATCTCTGGGGCCGAGATGGGCTGTCAGGGCGAAGTGGGCGTCGCCTGCTCGATGGCGGCCGCCGGTTTGGCGGCGGTCTGGGGTGCGACGCCGGAGCAGATTGCGGCGGCCGCCGAGATCGGGATGGAGCACAATCTCGGCCTCACCTGCGACCCGGTGGGCGGGCTTGTCCAGATACCCTGTATCGAACGAAACGCCATCGGGGCGGTCAAGGCGGTCAATGCGGCGAGACTGGCCCTCCACAGTCATGAAGCGCCGAAGGTCACACTTGACCAGGTCATTGAAACGATGCGCCAGACCGGTGTCGATATGTCCTCCAAGTACAAGGAGACGAGTCTCGGCGGCCTCGCGGTGAATGTGGTGGCGTGCTGATGGAACTCGCCGATCGGGTGATCTGCTCCGACCCTGATCCCTTGATCTGGGTGAGAGTCCGTCCCCGAGGAAGCGGATATGAAGAAGAGCCGGTTCGCGGGGCCTATTCGGGCCCGGAAGGGGGCGCGTCTCCGGGGCCTTCCTGAAAGGTTGGGTTTCCCTGTGAACAGGGAATGAGCAGCGAATTTCTTTCTGCACCCAAAGCCCAGACTTGCTGTGGATACGGAATTTCCTCGCAAGATCAGAGGGTTACCACGTGACCCCCTGAAACTCCGCCAGGGACTATTGGGGTCCGCCCCGGGGAAGGGACGGACGGATGAAGTGATCCAGGTTCACTGGAGAGCAGATCTTCGGGATCCTGCGGGAGCAGGAGGCCCGGCCTTCGCGACTGCGACACTTTCGCAATATCCTGGGCGAGACGCTTGCAGAAGCGTCCGGCGGTATCCACGTCCGCCGGCAGATGGAAGACCCAATGACCATAACGCCGGTTCACGGCCCTGCGGCTGACCGGGGCTTCTGACAAACACAGACAAAAGGAAAACACGATGCGGACTGTTCTGGTAGCCGGTTTCGCGCTGGTGCTCGCGGCCTGCGGCGAAGCAGCCGACCTGCAACCCGTGAAGCAGGGTGCGCTCGATCTCGGCGGGCAGGCGCTCGAGGCGGCGAGCGGCGCTGTCGATACCAAGACGGCCTGCATGCTCGCCGGACAGAACGAAGCATTCTGTGGCTGCGTTCAAGACAGCCTGGGGTCCAAGATTACCGGCGAGCACCTGGAAGCCCTGAAGACTGTCGTCGGCGAAAGTCTGAGTGGAGAAGGCTTGTCGGCCGCCATCGAGAAAGCCGGCAGTGTTGACGCGCCGACCCGCCAGGCACTGGTGCAATGTGCAACAACCGCCGCCGTTGAAGGCGCTTTGGCCGAGGCGGGGAACTAGCCTTTCAACCCCTCTGACCGAGCGGCTGTTTGAGGCCAATGGCCGCTCAGCCATCGGCGGCTTGCGGATGTCGAGATGCAGCTCCATCGCCTCGAGCCAGTCCCTCCAGCCCGGCTCGAACTGAAGCACGCCCCGCCGAACCTCATGAGCGAGGCCGAGGCGGCGACGCTCCTTTGTCCGCGTCCTGAGGGTTGCGGTGATCTGGGTGTTTGCGTGACCCGTGTCGTGGTGGTTGACTGCGGCCCAGGAGAAGCGTGCGCCGAGTTCGGCCCCACCGCCACCCACCCTTCCGATATCCCTGCCTGGGCAGAGCGGTTCCGCCATGTCGCGGAACGTGCGGGGCTATTCGCGCCCGAACCGTCTGTGGAGACGCCCCTTGGGGCGGGGTTCGAGGGGCGGTTCGGGCCCGGAAGGGGGCGCGTCTCCGGGGGCGGCCTGAAAGGCTGGGATCAGGTGCAGGCGCGGAAGCTCAGAAACCTGACGAGGCACCGCGACATCCGCCGCGTTGTCTTCGGGTCGGGCCCAGTCCGGAACGGAAGTGAGACGAGGATGGGCCGAAACGCGATTTCCTTCGGAGCCCGGGTGCTGCCGGGCCGCCAGCAAGGCGTCGAACGCCGGGTACAGGCAGCTAGCCGACGACCCGGAAACCGGTGTTCGATGTGGCGCTTTCCGGCGTATTGGCTGAGCGGGCCGCTACCCGGTAGCGGTTGCAGTGGCTGGCGTGACAAAGAAATGATCCGCCGCGAATGACTCGGTGTGATCCATCCGGGGGGCCGAGAGGGTCTAGGCCGGCTCGCCTTGGGTCCGGTTGAGCCGTCCAGACATCTCTGCACCACTCCCAGACATTGCCCGCGACCTCGAAGAGCCCAAATCCGTTCGGCGGGAAACTCTTTACCGGGCATGTGCCATGGTGACCGTCTTCTGCGGTGTCGGCCTGCGGAAAGTCACCCTGCCAGATGTTGCACATGTGGGCGCCGCCGGGGGTTAGATCATCGCCCCAGGGATACCGGGCGCCGACGAGACCGCCCCTCGCCGCCGCCTCCCATTGCGCCTCCGTGGGCAGCCGGACGCCGGCCCATTCGCAATAGGCGCAGGCGTCATTCCAGGAGACATGGACAACGGGGTGTTCAGTCTTGAGCAGGACATGGCTTCCCCTCCCGGCCGGCCAGCGCCAGCAGGCGTCCGGGACCTCCCACCACCAGGACGAGCCATCGATGCGCCGCCGTACGCTCTTGGCCACCCGGCGCGAAACCAGGGTGTGAAAGACGAGGGAAGACCCGAACCGCTCCGCTTCCGTCCGGTACCCGGTCGCCTTCACAAACTCGGCGAACTGGGCGTTCGTGACCGTGGTGGCCGAGACCCGGAAGCCGGACAGCGTGACCCGTCTCGGCGGACCCTCGCCGTCTTCCGGGTTGGCGTCGTGGTCGGAACCGCCCAGCAAATAGCCCCCTCCGGGTATGTGTCGCCAGTCGAACTCCACCGATGCGCCAGAAGCCGGGGGAGACCCGGTCTCTACCTCCGCTCGATCGGGACGTCCGGGCGCGCAGCAGCTCATGCGAGGCCTAAGTCTCCTCGGAGTGTTAGGACGAAAAACATCGGGTCAGGAAGTTTCGGATCGCGGTCCTGGCCATCTCCTCCTCGGCCAGCTGAGCGGGCGTCTTTACGGCCGGCGTGACCCGGAGCCCGTCTCCCGGCCGACCCCAGTAGAAACCGTGCGCACTCTCCTTGACCTTTAGAACCTCCACCTTGCGGCCGGCAGCCCGCATCGCCTCAATGGTGGGCTCGACAAGTCTTGCGGGGACCTGAACATCCGCCTCACTAATGAGAAAGAGCGTGGGCGCCATGATCTTACCGGCGTTCTGCTCGATGCTCCTCGCCGCGATTACCTGATCGAGTTCCGCCCCGACCAGTCCTCGGCGGGCCAGACCTGAAAGCACCGCTTGCCGTGTCATTGTCATGAACCGCACAGTCTCTGCTCCGACTTCCGACAAGGGTGGTTTGGAGAAGTCGCCCTGCAGATAAACTTTCGGGTTGGTCATCCATGGCGCTCCGGCGGCGACGCAAGAGGCCTCGTCGCCAGTGCGGATCGCCGTCCGGAGGACCAGGTTGCCGCCGTGACTGCCACCGAGAAGCGCGACGCGCCTCGGATCAAGCGCGGGGTTGTTTCGAGCGAATCTGAGGGCTGCGATCACATCGTCCTCTTCGGCGCCGAGGATGGCCCCATCCCGGAATCCGATCGACAATATCGCCCAGCCTGTCTCATTCAGCATGTCCACCGTGGGACTCTTGGGTTCCCTTTCAGAGGGCGTGGCGAGGGTCCGAATAAAGTCGAAATCCCGCCCGCCCTTGCCGCCATGGACCGTGATCACCGTGGGGAAGGGGCCTGGGCCAGAGGGCAAGCTGAGAACTGCCTTGAGCGGCGTCTGGTCGCTTGAAGGGATCGTGAATTCGGTGACAGTCCTTTCCGGACCTGCATTCGCGACCGACGCGGAGACGATCGTCGCCAGAACAATCCCGATCAGAGCCTTCATCTTCGTCCTCCGGAAACAGGGGCCTTTTGACCACATCAGTAGCGCGCCAGAACCTCGACGCCCGCAATTCGCGTCGTCGTCACACGCCCTTGCATCCTGGAGGGCGTATTGCCCTCATTCCAGCGTCGCCAGGTCGCCTCAAGTTCACTTACCTTCCTGGAGTGAACTGGCGCGAGATTGCGGGTTTCACCAGGATCGCGTTTCAGATCGAAGAGGAAGCTCTGGCGTCCGCCCTGGGGCAGATCGACCTGTATCAACTTCCAGTCCCCCTTCCGGATGGCGAGGTCCGTACCTGCTCGCCAGTAGAGGGCCTCATGGGGCGCCATCCCGCTGGCCTTCACATGACTGGAAAGGTCGACGCCGTCGATGTCGCGGATCTGGTCCTGAAGCCCGGCGGCGCCGAGAATGGTGCCGGCAAGATCAAGTGAGATCACCGGCTTCGAGTAGACCTTGGGTCCTTCGGTCCCCTTCGGCCAACGGATCAGGAATGGCGATCGGATTCCCCCTTCGCCCAGGTCCCGCTTATGACCGGAGAACGGGGCGTTGGAGCAGACCTCGGAGATATAGGGCGGGCAGCCATTGTCGCTGAGGAAGATGATGAGCGTTTCCTCCTTCAGGCCGCGTCGCCCCAAGTCCTCGAGCACCGCCCCTACGCTATCGTCGAGGGCGGTCACCATGGCGGCGTAAGCCCGAAGCCGGGGGTCGGCGATGTGGGCTACGCGGTCGACATAAGTCTTGGTCGCCTCCAGCGGGACATGCGGCGCATGGTGGGCGAGCACAAGGAAGAAGGGGCGATCCTCCGAATCCGCCCGGGCGAGGAAGTCCAGCGCTTCCTGGTTCAGGACATCGGTCTTGTAGGCGTCGATTTCGACCGGAGCGCCCATGCGGCTGAAGCCCTGCGACCGCGTCCGCTCAATCGGTTCGCCTTCGGTGCGAAGCAGGAGGTCCCCCTCCCTCGGATTGAGGATGTAGGACCCGCCGCTGGCGAACCCGAAGTAATGGTCAAAGCCGCGTTCCAGCGGCGATGCTCCGGCGCGACGTCCCTCCAGGTGCCACTTTCCGATCAGACCGGTGAAGTAACCGGCCCGTTGCAGGCGTCCTGCTATCGTAGGGACGCCCGGTGGGAGCGACATCTCCGCCTGGTCGCTGGCGCTTCCCGGGTTGAAGTCATGGCCGAAGCGGGCTTGGTAGCGACCGGTATGAAGACCCGCCCGCGACGGACTGCATACCGCCGCCGTCACGTAGGCGTTCGTGAAGAGAGTGCTCTCTCTTGAGAGGCGATCGAGGTTCGGGGTCGCAAACGGACCGGAGCGCAGATACCGGACATCACCGACACCCAGATCATCGGCAATGATCAGGACGATGTTGGACGGTCGCGTTTCGGCCAGGGCGGGAGGCGCGCTGCAGCACAGGGCGACCGTCACCGCAATGCTCTTTAGACTCCCAGGAATTCGCACGATGGTCAGACTCCTGTCGATGTCCCCGGGATGCGTCCGGAGCCCTCACGGGTGTGTTCAGCGGCTGAAGCGTTTGAGGAAGGCCCATGCTTCCTCGCTGCTGTCGAAGTCGTTCGTCGATCGGCCGCCCAGCTCCTCGGCGAGCGCCGCCTTGTTTCTGGACCTTCCTGGAAGCCCGTGACCTGCGCCGTTCATCCGGAGGAACGCCACTTCGACGCCATCCCGACACGTCTTCCATGTTCGCCCCTCGGTGGTCATGCCATCTTCAGGATCGCGGTCGGGGAGGATTCGCAGCTCTGGATCACCTGAGCAGCCATTCGCCCGGACCCAGAAACGCAGGGTCTCTTCCGCCGGAAGCACACGGCCCTGGTCGACTTGTCGCCCCCCTACGGGACCCCCTGCATAGGGCACCAGCGGGTCTGCAGTTCCATTCATCATCAGGATTGGCAGGGCCTGACTGGGCCTGCACGAGCTCTGAAGAGGTTCCGGGAGGCTGGCCACCATCACGACAGCGCCCGCGATTAGGTCGGTCATCTCGCAGGCTAGGCGGTGAATCATCATGCCGCCATTTGATCCGCCGACGAGGTAGATGCGTCGCGGATCGACCTGTGGCAGGGCGCGCAACTCGCCGATCAGAGCCCGGAAGAAAGCGACATCGTCCGTGTTTTCCAGTCGCCTGAGCATATCCGGCGAGGCGCGACCATCATTCCAGCCATAGTTCACGCCCTGCGGATAGACGGCGATGAACCCCTCGCGATCACCGATATCGTTGAACCCCATCTGCCGAGCCCTGCGAGGCGCTGTCCCGTTTCCACCGTGAAGGGCGATCACTACGGGCAGGTTGCGGGCCTCAGTCGGGGGCGCATTGATGAAATAGATCCTCTCACTCCCACCCGCCCTGAGCTCGCGTTGCGTCAACCCCTCCATGAGCCGAGGATTGGCGATATCCGCGGCGAGCGACGGCGGTGGAAGGGAGGCCCTGTCCAGGGATTGAGCCACAGTGTTTGTGGATGACATGAGCAGAAGCGCCGGCAGAAGACACGGAAGGATCCCGCTAAGGCGACTGCGGTTCTTCATCAGACAAGGCTCCAAAGGCAATCCAAAGAGTATTGCGGGACGTGCGTAGCGCGCCCTGAGGCTACCAGCGGTACCGGACTTGGACACCGTACCGGCGGGGATCGCTATAACGAACCTGGGTTGCGCTCCGGAACACGACGTAGCTCTCGTCAGTCACGTTGTTTGCGTAAGCGGAGAGCTCGACCCTCTCGAAGGTGACCCCGACGCGAGCATCCAGGAGATCCCGGTCATCGAGCTCCAGAGCTGAGTCGATTTCCTGGAAGCCGCCTGTCTGGCCAGAGTAGGAGAGGTTCAGGAAACCCTCCGCGTCTCCAACCACAGGACGGCGGAAGTTTACCTCCAAGGCCCTGGTCCAGTCCGGGTTCTGCTGAATGCGGCGTCCCGTCGACTTCAGTTTGCCACCTTGGCGCGAAAGGCTGGCGTCCGCCCTCAGGCGGCCGCCAAGCAGTTCCCAACGGCCACTTGCGGTCAGCTCGAGGCCCCAGACTTCCGCTTTGCCCACGTTTGAGATGAAGGACGTCGAAACCACCGGGCACACCGGGTTGGTCACCGCGCACCCGTTGTCCACCTGGCCCTGGAAGTCCTCGACCTCGGTCTGATAGGCGGCCAAGGTGACGAAAGTGTTGCGCCCTAGGTCGCCCTTTGCGCCAATCTCGTACGACGTCCCGTTCTCGGGCTGATAGGTCGGCACAACCGGTCTTGGAGCCCGCGGATCGCCGACGCTCGCATTGAATCCGCCTGCCCGATAACCGGTGGCCAACCGACCGAACACGATCCAGTCGAACGGCAGATCGTATGTCAGCGACAGCGCATAGTCGAGGTTCGAGAATTCGTCTGAGTCCTCGCTGGTCTGAGCCGGGATCGGCGCATTTGTCGGTCGGGTGAACCCGAAGTTCTGACGCTCCTTCTCGTCATTGGAGTAGCGTAGTTCTCCCTCGGCGCTGAAGGAGTCGGTCAGCTTGAACCCGATGGATCCATATGGCGCCCAAGACTTGTAGCGCCCGCGTCCTGGCAGGAAGTTGCCTAGGGATGCATTGGCGGGGGTCGGGGTCCGTCCCGTCACGGTCGTGAACTGGTCGTCGCTGTAAAAGGCCTCGAATCCGATCAGCCAACTGAACCGACCAGACTGGGCCCCCGCAAAATGAAAGTCCGCATAGAGCGCCTCGAAGTCATCGTTGTTATTAGTCGCAGTGTTGGCGTCGGTGATGGTTGTGGCGTTACCGCGGGCCCTCTCACGGGCCAAGGTCGCCGGATCAAACTGGTCGGTATCGTTCTCGGTGTTCGTGATCCGACGCCGGAACCCAGTGGAGCCTGAAAGCGTGCCCAGGTCTGATTCCCAAGATAACTGGCCGATCACGGATTGAATCCGTTGCTTCGCAGGCTCCCCGTCGTTTGCGTAGGACGTGAACTTCGGCGTGAAGTAGCCGAAGGGGAAGCCGGGGGATCCGGCGGCAACCGTGAACGCCGAGCGGAGGCCGGGCAGATAGTAGAGTCCGTCCTCCACCAGAAGGTTCATATCCAGATCGTCCTGCCGGAATCGGATCTGTCCGCGAAGGGCGTAACCTTCCTGACGGTCGATGAAATTGCGCTGTGACGCATTGAAGAAGAAGCCTTTGGGCTGATCGAACCATTCGCCTGTGAGGCGGATGGCGACCTGGTCGGATACGGCGTGGTTCACGGCGGCCTGAACCTGTTTCAGTTCGGTCTCGAACTGATAGTTCACGTTCACGAAGCCCCGGTTGTCCCACCGCGGTCGTGCCGAGGAGACGGTGATGGCGCCGCCTATGGCGTTACGGCCGTAGAGCGCGCCCTGCGGGCCGCGCAGGACCTGAAGCTGTTCAAGGTCGAGGAGATCAAGGCGGCTCAGGCTTCGCCCGCCGATCGTACCTCCGCCGATGTAGATGTTATTCCGATAAAGTCCGACGGCGGCCTCGGTTGAGGTTCCCCGGCCCTGTCCTGAGCCTCTGAGAGTGATCTCCGAGTTCGAGGGCGAGGACGTATCAAGAAACTTCACGCCTGGGACGCTGTTCAGGATCGCCTGGGGATCCACGATGTCCCCGCGCTCTATGAGCTGGTTCACGTCGATGACGGAGGCCGACACGGGTACATCGCGCAGCCTTTCCTCACGTCTCCTGGCCGTTACGACGACCTCGCCCACCGATGCGGTCTCGCCCTCACTTCTGACCTGCGCAATAGCCGGGGAGGGGGCACAGGCGAGTAGCGCCGCCGCGCCGGCTCCGCCCAGCAGAAAATGACGTTGGATAGACTTGGACATGGGCTTCCCCTCGGTGACTCCATCGACGCACCTAGAGTGATGGCTTGTCCTAAACTGTCAACACTTTCCAGTCTTCGTGTGTCCACTCGCAATTCGCACCTGTCAGCGCAGGCGCGTCTGCGGCGCGTCTCGATTGGGCGACTACGCTCGTGGTACGGCCCCTTCCGGACAGTTCAGAGAACTGGCTGTATCCTTGGTTCTGAGCGCCCTGATCGACGGCGCTTTCCCTTGAACTCGATCACCGCCTGGGGAATGGCCGCTTGGAGCTGCGTCGCCCGGGCAACGCCCGCGGCGTGCATTCGCCTCGCGAGGTCGCCGGCTCTTCTCGGGTCGCGATCCGTAACTGCGTTGGTGAGCAGCCGATAGGCTTCGTACTCTGCCTGCCGCATTTCCTGGGTCGCCATGCTCAGGTGGCCGAATGCGTGGCCTACGCCTTCAGACAGGTCACGGATGATCTGATGGAGCCGAGGATTGCGTGCTGCGCGGTACAATACAGAAACGAAGGCGTAAGTGGCGAGCTTGAACTCATTCGGCGTCGTTGCGGGGGCGGCCGCCAGACGCGCCAGTTGTTGCAGTTCGCGACGCAGGTCCGCGAGTTGGCTCCGGCTGATCCGTTGCGCCGCCAGTTCCGCCATGGCTGCGAAGATGAACTCGCGCGCCTCCATCGTGACGCCGACTTCGTCATCCTGAAGAGAGTTCACGAATGCGCCCTTGCGCGGGAGGATACGAACCAGGGCGCGAGACTCCAGCAAGCGGAGCGCCTCTCTCACGGGGCCGCGGCTTACGCAGAACCGCGCCGCCAGGTCGATTGTGCTTAGGTGATCGCCAGGCCGAAGTTCCCCACTGACGATCATGCCGCGAACGGCGCGGGCGATGTCGGGGGGTGTGAATCGACCCTCATTCACGTTCTCTGACTTCAAGCCACGATGCTCCTGACCCACGCCTTATCCGCGTCGAAGGTGCGGCTGGCGGATTCGACTGCCTGAACCCTGTCTGAACCCGACTTCCGAGTTCCGGCAAGCCGCAAGCGGGACGACAAGGAAACGCCTAAAGCCTCTCTTGTCAAAACAGATGACACTATGTTTGTTTATTGCAGACAGATTTGTACGATCCCGGGCGGAGGTGCGCTTCATGAAGTTCGGAAAAATGGCGGCCTTGGCGGCCACGGTCCTTGGCCTTTCACCCGGGGTGGCGTCAGGTCAGGAGTCGAAGTCGACGCGGCCCAATGTGATCATGATCGTGGCTGATGACCTGGGCGCCACAGACCTCAGCTCCTACGGCTATCCATCCGCCATCCCGACCCCCAATATCGACCGGATCGCAGCGCGAGGCGTGAAGTTTACGCGGGGCTACTCGACCGCAAGCGTCTGCAGTCCCTCTCGCGCGGGTCTTCTCACGGGACAGTATCAGCAGCGCTTCGGGTTCGAGTACCTCGCGCCTTCCAGTCCTCGGCAGCCGGACGGCGGCCTGCAGCCGGGACAGACTCTGGTCTCCGAGAAGCTCAAGGGAGCGGGATACCGCACCGTCGCCATCGGCAAGTGGCACCTTGGAATCACCCCGGACAGGCTTCCGACAGCCCGCGGATTCGACGAGTTCTTTGGTTTCCTCGGCGGTGAGACGTCCTACATGGATCCGGCCTCCCCGGATGTGGTGAACCAGGCTGCGCCCTATGTGGGCGAGCGGAGCTTCCGGCGCGAGGCGGAGTCGACCCAGATCGGCCGTTGGCGCGCAGGCGTGGCGGAACAGGAGTGGATCCGCAACGAAGGCCAGTATTTGACGGATGCGCTCACTGACGAAGCCGTCGGCCATATCCGTCGTCAGAAGTCCGGTGATCCGCCGCTGTTCATGTACCTCGCCCACCTGGCGCCCCACAGCCCCTTCCAAGCCTCCCGGAAATACTACGATCGATTCCCGCGGGAAAAGGATCCGCTCAAGCGGACCTATGCGGCCATGGTGAGCGCCCTGGACGATGGTGTCGGACGCGTGATGTCGGCCCTCGAGAAAGCGGGCATATCCGAGAACACCATCGTCGTTTTCACCTCCGACAATGGAGCTGCGACCTACTTCGGGGTCTCGGACTGTACCCGGCTGAGCGGCGGAAAGCTGAGCTACAACGAGGGTGGGGCAAGGGTGCCCTATATCGTTTCATGGCCCGCCCAGTGGCCCAGGGGCCGGCAGGAGAGCCGGAATGTCTCACACCTCGATCTCTACCCGACCATCCTGGCTGCGGCGGGAATTCCGGCGGACAAGGCCCTTGACGGCTTCGACCTCACGCCCCGGATGAACGGTGACGACACCCCGATCCATGAAGCGCTCTTCTGGCGGACTGGTCCCGAGTTCGCCGCTCTGATGGGAGACTGGAAGCTGATGTCGAACACCCGTCCGAACAGCTTTCCCTGGACCTTTGACCTCAAGCGGGACCCACTCGAGACCCGAAACCTGATGTTTGAGGCTCCCGATCGCACCCGGGAACTCCAGGCGCGTTACAAGGGGTGGCAATCGGAAATGAAGCCGCCAGCCTGGGCTCCCACAAGCGGGTTCCAAGTCTTCCATTGCGGGAGAGTCGTGTTCCACGACCAGTAACAGCTGCTACGGGCGCCCAGGGGCCCCGGAGTCGCCGGAGCGTAGAAGCCCGCGGGGAGAAATCTCCACTCTTTCATGCCGTTCTCTCGAACAAGGTGACCCATGTTCATGCGACCTTTCGCCACAAGCCTCGCGGCGATCGTCGGCGCCCTCGCCCTCGAAGGCTCCCTGACCGGAGGCGCGCGGGCCGGTGACACGCGGCCAAATGTCGTCGTGATCCTCGCGGACGATCTTGGATACGGCGATATCAGCGCGCAAGGCGGCCGTATTCCAACACCCAACCTAGACGCCCTGACGCGATCCGGCGTTCGCTTTACGAGCGGTTATGTCACCGCCGCCGTGTGCGCACCGTCCCGGGCAGGTCTGCTCACCGGTCGCGCCCAGACCCGTTTCGGGTTCGAGTTCAATCCCGTCGGACGCGACGAGCGCGTCGGCCCGCCCACGACCGAGGTCATGATCCCGGCGCTCTTGCGGGACAACCGCTACGACACGGGGATCGTCGGGAAATGGCACCTCGGAAAGTCGCCGGGATACCATCCATTGGACCGGGGATTCGGAAGTTTCTACGGCGTGCTTGATGGCGGGACGTCCTACTTTCCCGATCCCGGACCCGGGCCCGGTGATGAAGTCGCCGCAACCGCTGACCTGAAGAGCTTCAACCGTAACCGGATGCCGGTCTATCGGGGCCGGGAGGTTGTGGAAGCGCCGGGCCACCTTACGGAAAGGTTCACGGATGAGGCCGTGGAGTTTGTATCCCAGAAGCGCGAGGTTCCGTTCTTCCTCTACCTTGCGTACACCGCGCCACACACGCCCCTCATGGCCGCTAAGACCTACTTGGATCGCTTCCGGAACATTGAGGACACCCATCACCGCGTCTACGCAGCGATGGTTTCGTCACTGGATGATGGTGTCGGTCGGCTCCTCCAGGCCCTCGAGGCCACAGGCCAGAGGGACAATACGCTTGTGGTGTTCCTGAGCGATAATGGGTGTCCCTTCTACATTCGCGGCGCTTGTTCGAACGCTCCTCTTTCCGGACACAAGGCCCTGCCGTGGGACGGTGGAATCCGTGTGCCATTCATCGTGTCCTGGCCGGCCAAGCTGAGGCCCGGTGTCAGCGATCGTCCCGTCTCGTCCCTCGATATCCTGCCCACGATCGCGGCGGTTGCCGGTGCTCAGACGCCGAAGACCGCAGAGGGGCTCGACCTGGTCCGTCTGATGGGGTCCGGGGGGAGGGGCCGCGCCGAAAGAACCCTGTTCTGGCGCATGGGCCCCAATCACGTCGTCAGGACCGATCGCTGGAGCCTGGTCGTGGTCAATAAGTCGGAGACCGCAGAGGATCCGGAGAGCCTAGTCGGAAGACCGGTGCCTGACGGGGTCCCTGCGACGGTCTCACCGCTCGGCCAATACACGCTGCTTTATGACATTCGAGTCGACCCTGGGCAGACCGTCGATGTCGCGGCCCGCCATCCCGAAGTCGTATCAGACCTCAAGCGGCGCTTTTCGGCCTGGGACGCCTCCAATATCGCCCCGATGTACACAAGTCGCCGTCAATTCAGCATCGAGGTGAACGGACGAAAGGTTCAACTCTTCAATTAATCCAAGGCCTTGGATGAGGAACTGGGTGGAGCGGATCCGCCGCGGCTCCGACCCAAGGCGGAACGTGAACCCAGCCGGAGCCGATATGTCTCTCCTATTCAATACGCCGATCGAGGCCAAGCCCGATGGAATGTTTGTCGGCCCCTGGCGGTCGCCACGGAACATGCTGAGCGCACAGTCCTACGATGGGCACAAGTCGATCCACGACGATGACACGGCGAGCAAGCTGGGCTTTCGCGGCGGAACGATTGAGGGTCCCACTCACTTTAGCCTGTTAGCGCCCCTGGGCGTGCGGATCTGGGGCGAAGAGTTCCTCGCGCGGGGCTGCATCTCAGCCCATTACCGGGCTCCCTGCTTCGAGGGTGAGGAGACGCAGGCCCAGGCCCGACTAACCGGCGACTCCCGGAGGGCCGAGGTCCAGGTCCTCAAGCGCGATGGCGTCGAGGTACTACGCGGGACGCTCTCTCTCGGGCCTGACCATGGGCAGACGTCGCTGGACCTCCGGCTCACTGAGTTGGAGCCACTCCAGGATCGTCGCATCCTGGCTGACATCCGATTGGGGTCGACGACACCCCGTCGACGGGTGGTCATGGAGTTCGCCCGGCACATGGGCGCCTTGTACCCGTTCAGTCTGCGGGACAAGCTGCAGAGCATCACAGAGCCCTCTCCGGCTTATGACCTGGCGACGGCTTCTGAAACGCCCTGGAAAAGGGCGATTCTCCCTTTTGAGATGATCAGCGTCCTTGCCCAGTACACCATTGCAGATGAGCCCATCCCCGTTCGGAATCCCGTGGTGGGACTTTTCGCAGACCAGGAGATACGCCTGATCGATGGCCCGCTCTTCGTCGGACAAACCTACGAGATCGAACGGACCATGATCGCGATGAGCGGCAGCCGAAGAACCGAGAGCCTCTGGATGCGAACCTCAGTCTTCAGGGAGGGCGAGGACCATCTGGTGGCGACCCTGCTATTGAACCAAGCCTACTTGAAGGCCTCGTTCCCCGGCTATCCTGAATATGAGGGCGCGTCGGGATGATGTCGCGCAGAGATCTGAATGGCGGGCTCCTAGGCGCCGGCCTCGCTGGCGCCGCCCGGGGAGGGGAGGGCCGAACGGTGCGTTCGGGAGAGGTGACTCTGCATTATCGGGTCGCGGGGCGCGGCGCGCCTGTTGTCTTTCTGCCCTCTCTCGGACGTGGCGCGGAGGATTTCGACCAGTTGGCTGCGGCGGTGTCCAGGGCGGGCTTCCGGGCCATCTCTCCCCAGCCTAGGGGTATCGGGGAGAGTCGGGGTCCGATGCAGGCCCTGCGCCTGGATGATCTCGCGGGGGACGTCCTTGCCGCCCTGAATGACGTCTCCGCCGAGCCGGCAATCGTGGTCGGACACGCCTTCGGCAATCGCGTCGCTCGTCGCCTTGCAAGCCTCCAACCCTCCCGAGTGCGGGCCGTGATCCTCCTCGCCGCGGGAGGTCGAGTGCGGATGGCGCCGGAAATCGAGCCGATCTTCCTGCAGTGCTTTGACCTCTCCCTCCCGGACCAGGTCCGGATGACGGCGGTCGGCAAGGCGTTCTTTGCGCCGGGCAATGACGCGTCTCCTTGGAGAGATGGGTGGTGGCCCGATGCGGCCCGCGCTCAGCTGCACGCGTCGGAACAGACTCCCGTCGAGCTCTGGTGGAAGGCGGGAGGGCGGCCAATCCTGGTCATCCAGGGCCGGGAAGATATCCTCGCCCCACCGGCGAACGCCCAGATCCTCAAGGAGGAGCTCGGCGCCCAGGTCTCCGTAATCGAGGCGCCCAACGCCGGTCACGCCATGCTTCCAGAACAGCCCCAGCTGATCGCGGACACAGTGATCACGTATGCGAAGAGCCTGGGATGAGGTCGGATCCGATCCGGGCGGCAGGTGGGACTTCGCTTCCCTCCACCCACACGCCCGCGGCTCTGGCCGCCGAAATCCCATAGGGGCCGCCATGGCCGAGGGGCGCTGGAGGGTGAGGGCGCGCAGACGTGCAACACCCGTCATTGGAGGTTGAAGGATGGAGCTCAGTCCCTTTGTGGGTCGCAATGCGCCGGACCTTCTCGACAGGCAGGCCTTGCGCTTCGGTGACAAGCCATTGCTGATCTGGAGCCCCGCCGAAGGTGAGACCAAGGTCTACAGCTATGCGGGATTCGCAGACGAGACCCGCGCCTACGCCGCAGGTCTGGCCGGTATGGGCGTGAAGCCTGGCGACGCCGTCATCATCCATCTCGACAATCATCCAGCCCTGCTGCTGGCCTGGTTCGCCTGCGCTCGGATCGGCGCGGTCGCGGTGACGACGAATACCCGGGCGACCCGGGACGAACTTGTCTATTTTGTGGAACACTCCCGGGCCGTAGGTGCGATCACCAGTTCGGCCTATGCCGGCCTGCTCAAGCAGAGGGCGACAAACTGTCGCTGGATTGTCTCGATCGATCCGACAGACCTGCCGGACGCCCAACCCCTGGACACACTGAGGGCTCCACCCGAAGCCTGCCCGACCTGGGAGGCGACGCCAGAGGCGCCTTGCAGCGTTATGTATACCTCCGGGACGACGGCGCGCCCGAAGGGTGTGGTCTGGACCCACGCGAATGTGCTGTGGGCGGCCAGGGCCAACGCCGCGCACTTCGGCCTCACGCCGGAGGACCGCTGCCTCGTCTTCCTGCCGCTATTCCACGCCGTTGCCCTGAGCTGGAACTTCCTCGGGACCCTGAATTCGGGAGGGAGCGTCGTCCTGATGCCGCGCTTCTCCGCGACCCGGTTCTGGGATGTAGCGGTGGCCCATGGATGCACGTGGGCCAACATGGTCGGCTTCACCCTGCAGGCGGTCTCTGGGCTGCCGGATCCGCCCTCTCACCGGTTCAGGACCTGGGTCTGCGCGGGAGACCTGAAGGCGGTCAGCTCCCGTTGGGGCGTCCGGACGCTAGGCGCCTTCGGGATGACGGAGATGATCAGCCAGCCGCTGAGCTCGGATCTGCATCACCCTGGGCCAGAGGGCGCCATGGGGCGGGTCAATCCCGGCTACAGGGTGGACCTGCGGCGTGAGGACGGATTTCCGCCTTCACCGGGCGAGGTGGCCAGCCTCTGGATCAAGGGCCAGCCTGGCGTGACTATCTTCCAAGGCTATCTCCACGATCCTCAGGCCACTTCCGAGGCCTTCGACTCTGACGGGTGGTTCTGCACGGGCGATAAGGTCATCGCCGCCCCCGACGGTCACGCCTTCTACGCGGGGCGCACCAAGGACATGCTGAAGGTAGGAGCCGAGAACGTCGCCGCCGTCGAGATCGAGCAGGTCATCCTCGAGGTCGCGGGTGTCAGGGAAGCCGCAGTCGTCGGACTACCGGATCGAATGCTGGACGAGGTCCCTGTCGCCTTCGTCGTGATCGAGGGACGACCCGACGAGACGCTCGCCGCCATCCGGGCTCGGTGCCTGGAGCGTCTGGCCGACTTCAAGAGGCCGCGGAGCCTTCATGTGGTCGACGAGTTGCCAAAGGGGCTTCTGGACAAGGTCCTGAAACGTGAGCTCAGGGAACTGGCGGTGAGGCTCGCGGTTCCCGTGAACGCTCCTGCCGAAAGCCGGAGGTGATTGGCGTGGCCGAAGCGGACCCTTTCGCCGACATCCTGGGCCGGCTTTCGCTGCCGGTGATTGCCGCACCCATGCTTCGGGTCTCCGGTCTGCCGCTTGTCGAGGCCTGTTGCAAGGCGGGAGTGATTGGCGCCTTTCCGACGGCCAACTGTCGATCGCCGAACGAGCTGGACGACTGGCTGGGCCAGCTCCGAAGCCAACTGTCTCCTCGCGCCGCGCCTTTCTGCCCGAACCTGATCATGCGCAGCCCGACTCTCGGCGCAGATCTCGATCGCCTGATCGCCCATGGCGTGGAGATGGTGATCACCAGCGTCGGGTCGCCAGAGCCCGTCGTCGCGCCGCTTCACGCTGCAGGTTGCCTCGTTTTCGCGGACGTCGCTTCAGTACAACACGCCCGCCGGGCCATTGGGGCGGGTGCGGACGGACTTGTCCTCCTGACAGCTGGCGCCGGTGGCCAGACGGGTTGGGCCAATCCGTTCGCTTTCGTCCGAGCTGTCCGCACATTCTTTGATGGCCCACTGATACTTGCGGGTGGCCTGTCGGATGGCGCCTCCCTGCAGGCGGCGCAGGTCCTGGGGTGTGATCTCGGCTATATGGGAACGCGCTTCATCGCGACCCAGGAAAGCGCCGCGCCGGAGGCCTATAAGCAAATGCTGGTCGCGAGCGGCATGGATGACGTGATCCTCACGCCCGCCTTCACAGGCCTACCAACGAGCATTCTAGGCCCGTCAGTCCGGGCGGCGGGACTTGATCCTGAGGCCCTCGACCGCAATCCGGACCCGGACGTCGCCCGCGCCCTCTACGGCCCTGAGGGTGACGGTCCGAGGCGATGGCGAGACATCTGGAGTGCAGGGCACTCAGTTTCGGGCGTCCTGGGCGTTCCCAGTGTCGAGGAACTCGTGGGCCGCCTTTGCTCAGAGTATGCTGTGGAGCGGTGAATTCCTAACCGCCCTCCGACCACACGGCCGTGTTGATCCGGGCGCCCAACCCTCAATCGCCAGCAGGTCGCGACACGTAGGCCCAAGCGGCGACCCAGTCCGGCCACCAGGCTTCGCCTTGATGAGTTCCCGCAGGTCTTCAAGTCTAGGACACCTGCCTGAGAAGCCATAGCCCCATGACGGAGATCAATTGTCTCCCGCCTGCGCCCACCGCCACCCACCCTTCCGACATCCCTGCCTGAGCGGACCGGTTACGCCATGTCGCGGAACCTACGGGCCTATTCGCGCCCTAACCGTCTGTGGAGACGCCCCTGGTGGCGGGGTTCGTGGGCCGGTTTGGGCGCGGAACGGGGCGCCTCTCCGGCGACCCAAGTCCAAGCCTTGTTCTTGTGTCGTCAACCCGCGCCAAAGTCGAAGCGGCCCAGGCGTCTCAGGCGTCGACGAAAACCCGATCGACGACGATTTCGTCGGCTCGGGCCCTAGCCTGAGCCATGTCATAGGCCGTCTGCATGCGCATCAAGGTATCGGCCCTGACGCCAAACGCCTTCTCGAAACGGATCGCCATGTCGGCGGACAGTGCGGTGTGGCCATTGAAGAGGTTGCTGAGGGTCTGGCGGGTCACATGGAAGGCGGCGGCCAGGCGATTGATGCTCACGCCGTGAGGCTCGACGATCTCGCTCTTCAGCCAGTCACCGGGGTGAACTGCGAGGGAGGGATGCAGGGTCATGGCCATCAGTGATAATCCTCCAGGTCCAGGTCGGCGATTGTCGTTTCATCGATCCTGATGAAGGTCAGGCGCCAGTTCTTCGTCACGGTCATCGCCCAGCGCCCCGCCCTATCGCCAACCAGCTCGTGCAGCCCGTAATTCGGCGGCGCGGCCAGCTCGTCAAAGCTGCCTAAGGCATCGATGTACGCCAGCATTTTGCGGATTCGGTTGGCGTCCCCCACGAGGCCCTTTGCGTTTCCGGTCTCGAAGAACCGGCGCAGACCCTTGTGGGTGATGCTTTCGATCTCCATGCCCCTATGTGTCAAACCCTGCCTTACATGTCAAACGACGCTTGACGATCGCTCGCCGAACGGGCGGCGGCAGAGGGCCTTCAATCCCCATTGGAAACCAGGCGATCCCGTTATCATATGAGCAAGGGATCAACCGGGCCGCCCCTTATGACCGTTCGCATCGACACCTCACGCTTCCCGGTTGGCAAGGACGTCGACTATCTGGGCGGGGAGGAGCGTGCTCACCTTGCGAAGTTGACGGACGACGCTAGGCGCTTCGTCGACGGTTGGCGCTGGGATCCCCCGGTCTCCGAGCTTGTCCTGGCCTTCGCCGTGGCGCCTATCCTCGGCCTCTTCCTGATGCGGTTTGCGCCAGGCGGCAGGCCTGAGGACGCCGAGCGGTGGGTCGTCGTCGGCGACCTGCCTGCGATGCACTTCGAGACCGATGAGGCGCGTACGCCGGCCAGGGCCCTGGAGCTCTGTTGCGCCATCGCCCAGGACTGGGCGGATGGGGTGCTGACGGGACGGGACCTTTCGGACAGCTATCCCTTCCCGATCGACCCGACCCGGGCGAATGCTGAAAGATTCCTGGATCGGGTGGAGTTCATACGGAAAAGGTTGATTCCCCTGGCCTAGCGGCTCGACCGGCCCCTTGAGCGCTCTGCGTTCCGGGGTTGGCGCGCTACACAGGCGTCAGGGCGGGCCTAACTAGAGACAAATTCGCGTTTGCCTGCCGCCACCGCCACCCACCCCTCCGACATCCCTGCCTGAGCCGACCGGTTCCGCCATGTCGGGGAACCTGCGGGCTTATTCGCGCCCGAACCGTCTGTGGAGACGCCCCTTGAGGCGGGGTTCGAGGGCCGGTTCGGGCCCGGAAGGGGGCGCGTCTCCGGGGGCCGCCTGAAAGGTTGGGTTTCCCTGGGAACAGGGAATGAGTAGCGAATTTCTTTGTGCACCCGACGCCCTGACTTGCTGTGGCTCCGGGATTTCCTCGTCAGATCAGAGGGTTCCCACGTGACCCCCTGAAACTCCGCCAGGGACTATTGGGGTCCGCCCCGGGGAAGGGACGGACGGATGACGCGATCCAGGTTCACTGGAGAGCAGATCTTCGGGATCCTGCGGGAGCAGGAGGCCGGGCTTTCGCGTCCGCGACCCCTTCGCAATATCCTGGGCGAGACGCTTGCAGAAGCGTCCGGCGGTATCCACGTCTCGCGGCAGATGGGAAACCAATGACTATCAAGCCCCTTCAAGGCCGCCGGCTGACCGGGGCTTTTGACAAACACAGACAAAGGGAAAACATGATGCGGACTGTTCTGTTGGCCGGTTTCGCCCTGGTGCTCGCAGCCTGCGGCGATGCCGCCGACCTGCAACCCGTGAAGCAGGGTGCGCTCGATCTCGGCGGGCAGGCGCTCGAGGCGGCGAGCGGTGCTGTGGATACCAAGACGGCCTGCATGCTCGCCGGACAGAACGAAGCATTCTGTGGCTGCGTTCAAGACAGCCTGGGGTCCAGGATCACCGGCGAGCATCTGGAAGCGTTGAAGACTGTCTTCAGCGAAAGTCTCAGCGGCGAAGGCATGTCGGCCGCCATCGAAAAAGCCAGCAGTGTTGACGCGCCGACCCGCGAGGCATTGGTGCAATGTGCAACAACCGCCGCCGTTGAAGGCGCTTTGGCCGAGGCGGGGAACTAGCCTTTCAACCCCTCTGACCGAGCGGCTGCTTGGGGTCAATGGCCGCCCCCCGCCACCCAATACGCATGAAGGTTGTCGCGCGGAAAACGGCCGAACGCTCCAGTCCGGTCCTCGACAGCCGTCGCGCAAGACGCTCGCGTTCAGCCTGCTGAGCCACTCGCCGTTCGGCCATCGGCGGCTTGCGGATGTCAGGGTGCAGCTCCATCGCCAGCCGCGCTGGAAAAGCGCGAGATCGGTTAGCCCGATCAGCGCCTGTTACCGCGACGCGTCGGCCCAGGCGCGATTGTGTCGATGAGCATTTGACATATCCGCTAATGCGACTTATTCGCAAATACATCATGAGCACCCTGCCTCTTCGTTCCGCCCTATGCCTCGCTGGCGTCCTGACCCTGGTCGGCGCCCCCGCAGCCCTCTCGGCCGAGGCCGCAGACGAGGCGCCGCCGCTCGACACCGTGATCGTCATCGGAGATCGACGGGAGCTACCCAACATCCCTGGCGCCGGCGCCACGATCGAGGCCGAAGACCTGCGCCGCCTGCGGCCCCTGACGGTTAACGAGGCGCTGCGTCAGGCGCCCGGCGTTTTCGCCCGCGACGAAGAAGGCATGGGGATGCGGCCCAATATTGGCATCCGCGGGCTCAATCCTACGCGATCCACCAAGGTGTTGCTGCTGGAAGACGGCCTGCCGCTCAGCTTCGCCCCCTACGGCGACAACGCCAGCTATTATCACCCGCCGATCCGCCGCTTCGAACGGATCGAGGTGCTGAAGGGCGCGAGTCAGATCCGGTTCGGCCCCCAGACCATCGGTGGGGTCATCAACTACGTCACGCCCGACGCCCGCACCGAGCCGGGCGGCCGGCTAACCTTCGCCGCCGGCGACAATGGCTATCTGGAGACCGACGCCAGCGTCGGCGGCGAGGTGCTGGGGTTCGCCACCCTGGCCCACGTCAACACCACCCGTTCCGACAGCGCGCGCGACAACCAGCGCCTGCGGTTCGAGGACATTTATTTCAAGGCCGAGCGCGACCTGTCAGACGCCCATCGGCTGTCCCTGCGCCTATCGACGTTCGCCGAGGACAGTCAGCTCACCTATTCCGGCCTGACGGCGGCAGAGTTCTCCGCCAATCCGCGCGCCAATCCCTTCGCAAACGACTCCTTCACGAGCGACCACGTGGGAGCCTCCGCGACACATGGCTGGCGGGTCTCAGAGTCTCTCCAACTGAAGACGTCGATCCATTACGCTTGGTTCGATCGGGACTGGTGGCGCCAGTCTTCCAGCTCCAGTCAACGGCCCAACGACGCCAGCGATCCAGCCTGCGGCGGCATGGCCAATCTCGACACCACATGCGGCAACGAGGGCCGCCTGCGAGAGTATACTACCTGGGGCGCCGAGAGCCGCCTAACCTGGAAGGGCCCCGCCCTGGGCGCAGACGTGTCGGCGGAAGCTGGCCTGCGCTGGGCCAATGAGCGCCAGGCGCGCCTGCAGGTCAACGGCGACACGCCCCGCGCCCGTCGCGCCGGCGTCGGCCGTAATGCAGGCCTGATCGAAGACAATCTGCGCTATGCGAAGGCGATCGCCGGCTTCGCCACCGCCCGTCTGGCCTGGGGGCCGCTGTCGGTCAGTCCCGGCCTGCGAATTGAGAGCATCGAGTACGATCGGGTGAACCGGCTGACCGGCG
>Ga0315902_10001632_pt1 | contig 35822 bp, 29 predicted proteins | sample LakEriMetagenome_9_FD_203523 | JGI IMG/M metagenome (GOLD analysis project Ga0315902, IMG submission 203523) | Freshwater fungal communities from buoy surface, Lake Erie, Ohio, United States - Buoy 12 MA117 | ecosystem: Environmental > Aquatic > Freshwater > Lake > Lake biofilm | place: USA... | reverse complement strand
GGCAGGTACTGCGCGCCCGGCCGGTAGCGCAGGATCTGCAGGCCCTCGCCGTGGTCCACAGGCCAGTTCACCAGCGCCGCGATGCGCTGCTCGATGCGCTGGATGAGCGGCGTCTCGCCGCGCTCGAAGAACATGCCGTCGCTGGTGCGCGCGGCGTTGACCTCGTTGCCTCCGGTGGCCGTGTCCACGGTCTCCGATCGCGACAGGCGCGGCCTCGCCTCCTCCATCAACTGCTCGCACTCGGTGTCGCTGAGCAGGCCGTGGAAGACCACCACCCGCGGCAGCTTCATGGCGATGGCCACCTCCACCGTGTGGCCCTCGGCCACGAGGAACGGTGCGCCATCGTCGAGCGCCGGCTCGGGCACGCCAGAGGGCGGCGGCACGGCGGTGCGCAGCGAGGCCAGATGCCCGCGCAGCGTCTGCTCCATGGCCTCCAGCGCCACGTCCTCGTGCCAGCCGCTGGACACCATGGCCGCCACCACGTCCTCGGGCAGGCAGCCGGCCTCGGCCTGGGCAATGATCCAGCGCCGCAACTCGGGGGTGATGAGCTGGGTCGCCGCTGCGGTGGCAGGTGTGGTGGCAGAGGTGGAGGTGGAGGCCTGGGCCATGGAGAGAACTCCTTGCAGAGTCGCGGGCGGGTGTGCGCAGGTCGGGCGGGTGCGGGTCAGTCGTCCTGGCGGCGGCGGAAGACCAGTCGGTCGGGCTCGCTGGCGGCGCGGTCCAGCGCGTAACCCTCGGCGCAGAAGTCCTCCAGCGCCTTGAGCGAGGCCGCACGGCGGGTGATGGCGTGGCGCGCCATCAGGCCGCGGGCCCTCTTGGCGAAGAAGCTGATCACCTTCCAGCGGCCGCCTTTCCAGTCCTCGAACTGGCACTCCACCACCCGTGCGTTCAAGGCCGGGCGCAGCGCCACCTTCGCATATTCCTGGGAGGCCAGATTGAGCACGAGCGGCCGGCGTTCACCCTGCAGCCGCTCGTTGAGGTACTGCGCGACGGTGTCGCCCCAGAAGGCGTACAGGTCGCGGCCGCGGGGGTTGGGCAGCGAGGTGCCCATCTCCAGGCGGTAGGGCTGCAGACGGTCCAGCGGGCGCAGTGCGCCGTACAGGCCCGACAGCACCACCAGGTGCTCCTGCGCCCAGCTCAGGTCGGCCGTGCGCAGGGTGTGGGCGTCCAGGCCCTCGTAGACGTCGCCGTTGAAGGCCAGCACCGCGGGCTTGCTGTTGTCCTGGGTCGCCTCGGGCTGCCAGGCGCCGTAGCGGGCCACGTTGAGCGCGGCCAGCGCGTCGGACAGCTCCATCAGCTCGGCCACCTGCGCCGGCGTGCGCTGGCGCAGCAGGCCGATGAGCTCGGCGGCCTGGCCCGTGAACGCGGGCGCGGTGGCCTTGCGGCGCACGGCGGCAGGCACGGGGCTCTCGTAGTCGAGGGTCTTGGCGGGGGACAGCAGGATCAGCATGGCGGTCGGGTCACGGCGCAGGGCAACGTGAGCGGTGCGCGGATTCTCGCGCGGGCCGGTCATGGGCGTGCACGGTGCACAAGTGGCCCCAGTGCTTGCCGGACCGCAATCGTGATGCGCGGCGCAGGGCTACACCGACAACCTGGAACCCCGCCATCGGCAGCCCGCACCCGCAGGCCATCGGGACGATCGGGGCCATCGCAAGGAGCGACATCGACATGACCCAGGCAGTCCGGCAGCAGGCAGTTCCCGACATCCTCCCATCCCAGGCCACCGGCTGGCCGCGCCGGCTGACGCTGGTGGAGCCCGGGTCCCTGGCCTGCCGCTTCGCCACTGGCGGCCGGGTGTTCGGCCACCGCGGCCCGCTCGCGGCCTTCGACCCCACCGCGCGGGTGGAGGGGGTCTTCCGTTTCGACACGGCAGTCGCGCCCAGCGCTGCGCGCAGCGACGGCCTGGGCCGCTTCGACGGCGCGGTGCTCGACCTGCGTGGCGCCGTTGGCTCGGGCACCTTCCACGCGCCGCGCGGCACCGCGATGCTGGGCCGCGGGGTGACGCTGTCGGAGGACGAGCCGCGGATGGATCTGCTGCAGCTGACCGCCCTGCCCCCCGGTGCGGCGCTGGGCCGCGAGCCCTGGCTGCCCGGGCTGCTGGGCTTTTCCGTGCCGGGTTTCCGGCTGGTGAACGTGCGTCTGTTCTGGGTGCATGACAGTCCCTCAGGCAACGGTCACGCCGGCAATGGGCACAGCAAGGGTGACGACGGCGCGGCGGCGCTGGCCCTGCCCCGCCGCCCGCCCGGCGAGCCAGGGCGCCTGGCGCTGGACTTCGTCATGGACGACCGCGACGACGGCCGCCTGCACCACGTCTTCTTCGACGGGCTGGCCGTGCAGACGGCGCGACGCGCCTCAGCGGAAGTCGCGGCTGCGCCAGCCGCGCGTCACGCGGACCGGGTGCGCCGGGGCTGAAGACTCTTGGTAGCCGGCCCCGGCCGGCGAGACCACCGGAGGCGCCGAAGCGCCCAGGGTGGACAGCAGCGGCGTGTGGTCCACCAGGCGGTGGGCCACCAGATGGCGGACCTCGCCCTCGCACTGCCAGACCCCGTAGACCGTCAGCAGGGTGCTGCCCAGCAGCGCCTGGCGCTGCGCCTGCGCCACCGCCTGCCAGACGATGACGTTCACGTGGCCGGTCTCGTCCTCCAGGGTGACGAAGACCACGCCCCGGGCGGTCTCGGGCCGCTGGCGGTGGGTGACCAGGCCGCTGGCCCGCGCCGGCCGGCCCCCGGGGTAGCCGCGCAGCACAGCCGCCGTCTCCACCCGAAAGGCGCGCAGCGCCTCGCGCAGCAGGCCCAGCGGGTGCGCGGTGAGCGACAGCCCGGTGGCGCGGTAGTCGGCCACGGTGTCCTCGGCCACCCCGGGCGCGGCCAGGGTGGCGGGGGCTTCGCGGGTGCGCGTGCGCTGCAGCAGTGCGGTGGCGCGCGTGTCCACCCCGGCCACGGCCCAGGCGGCCTGGTGGCGGTGGCCGGTGATCGGCGCCAGGGCGCCGGCCTCGGCCAGGGCGCGCAGCTCGCCGGCGTCCAGCGCGGCACGTCGTGCGAGGTCCTCGGGGCTGTCGAAGGGGCGAAAGCCGATGTCGCCCGGCCGGCCGCCGCGCGCCTGCTCGATGCGCCGGGCGGCGGCCTCGGACAGGCCGGCAATGCGGCCCAGGCCCAGGCGCACCGGCATCAGCCCCACGGTGGCGGGCGTGCGCACTGCCTCGCCCCCGGCCGACGGCCAGACGTCGTCCAGCACCTCCAGATCGGTCTCCCAGCGGCTGCGGTGCACGTCCACCGGCCGCAGGCTCACGCCGTGCTCGCGCGCATCGCGCACCAGCTGCGCCGGGGCATAGAAGCCCATGGGCTGGCTGTTCAGCAGTGCGGCCAGGAAGGCGTCGGGGTGGTGGCACTTGATCCAGGCGCTGGCGTAGACCAGCAGCGCGAAGCTGGCGGCGTGGCTCTCGGGGAAGCCGTACTCGCCGAAGCCCTCGATCTGCCGGAAGATGGCCTCGGCGTAGTCGCGTGCGTACCCCTTGGCCACCATGCGCCCCACCAGCCGCTCATGAAAGGGCCCGAGGCCCCCCTTGCGCTTCCAGGCGGCCATGGCGCGGCGCAGCTGGTCGGCCTCGCCGGGGGTGAAGTCGGCCGCCAGGATGGCCAGCTGCATCACCTGCTCCTGGAAGATGGGCACGCCCAGGGTGCGCTGCAAGGCCTGGCGCACCTCGTCGCTGGGGTAGGTGACGGGCTCCTCGCCACTGCGTCGGCGCAGGTAGGGGTGGACCATGCCGCCCTGGATGGGCCCGGGGCGCACGATGGCCACCTCGATCACCAGGTCGTAGAAGCACGCAGGCTTCAGACGCGGCAGCATGCTCATCTGCGCGCGGCTTTCCACCTGGAACACGCCCACGCTGTCGCCGCGCGAGAGCATGGCGTAGACGGCCGGGTCCTCGGACGGGATGTCCTGCAGGCGGAAGGCGGGCGGGCCCTGCACCGGCCGACCCTGCTTGAGCGCCACCAGGTCCAGCGCACGACGCAGCGCGCTGAGCATGCCCAGCGCCAGGATGTCCACCTTGATCAGCCCCAGCGCGTCCAGGTCGTCCTTGTCCCACTGAATGACGGTGCGGCCTTCCATGGCCGCGTTCTCCACCGGCACCAGTTGCGCCAGGTCGTCGCGTGCGATGACGAAGCCGCCCGGGTGCTGGCTCAAGTGCCGCGGAAAGCCCAGCAGTGACGCGGTGAGCTCAAGCCACAGGCGGCACAGCGGCGCGTCGGGGTCGAAGCCGTGCTCGCGCAGGCTCTGCGGGTCAGGCCGGCGTCCCGAGGGCGCGCCGTCGTCGGCGATCCAGGCCATCGAGCGGGCCACCGCCTCGATGCGGTCCAGGTCGATGCCCAGTGCCCGGCCCACGTCGCGCAGCGCCGAGCGTGAGCGGTAGCTGATGACCACGCCGGTGAGCGCGGCGCGGTGGCGGCCGTACTTGCGGTACAGGTACTGGATGACCTCCTCGCGGCGCTGGTGCTCGAAGTCGATGTCGATGTCCGGCGGCTCGTTGCGCTCGGCGCTGATGAAGCGCTCGAACAGCACGCTCATGCGCGCCGGGTCGACCTCGGTGACGTGCAGGCAGTAGCACACCGCCGAGTTGGCCGCGCTGCCGCGGCCCTGGCACAGGATGCCCTGCGCGCGCGCCCAGGCCGCGATGTCGGCCACGGTCAGGAAGTAGGCCTCGTAGCGCAGCTGTGCAATGAGCGTGAGTTCGTGCTCGAGGGTGGCGCGCACGGCCGGCGGCACGCCGGCGGGAAAGCGCCGCGCGGCACCCTCCTCGGTGAGCACGCGCAGCCAGGTGGTGGGCGTGTGGCCCTCGGGCACGATCTCGCGCGGGTACTCGTAGCGCAGCTCGTCCAGCGAGAAGGCGCACTGCCCGGCCAGTGCCACCGTGGCCGCCAGCCATTCGGGGCGGTACAGCGCCGCCAGCCGGGCGCGCGCTCGCAGGTGGGCCTCGGCGTTGGGCTCCAGGGCGAAGCCGCACTCGGCCACCGGGCGCTTCAGGCGCGTGGCAGTGAGCACATCCTGCAGCGGCTTGCGCGAGCGCGCGTGCATCAGCACGCCCCCAGCCGCCACGACGGCCAGGCCCGTGGCCTGCGCCACCTGCTCCACCACCTCCTGCAGCAGCGCGTCGTACGGGCCCAGCAGCAGCTCCAGCGCAATGAAGGCCCGTGCGGTCCCGAACCAGGTCTTCAGCCACATGGCGTGGGCGAACACGGTCTCGAAGGGCTGCCCGGCCTGGGGCACCAGCAGCGCGGCGCAGCCGGGCAGGCCGGCCAGCTGCGGCGCGTGGGGCACCCGGCCTTCCAGATCAGAGGCCTGGGCGAGGTAGCTGCCCTTTGCGGCGCGGCGGCGGGCCACGGTGATCCAGTGCGACAGGTTGCCCCAGCCGCGGCGCGACTGCACCAGCAGCACCAGGTGCGGCGCAGCCTGACCGGGCGCTGCGGGCGCCAGCCGCATCTCGGCGCCCGCGATCAGGTGCAGCCCGCAGCGCCGGGCCTGCGCGTGGGCCCGCACCGCGCCCGAGACCGAGCACTCGTCGGTCAGGGCCAGCGCGGTGTAGCCCAGGGCGTGGGCGCGCGCGACCAGCTCCTCGGGATGCGAGGCGCCGGCAAGGAAGGTGAAGTTCGAGCGGCAGTGCAGCTCGGCATAGGCCGGCAGTACAGGCGGCACGGGCGCCGCAGGAGGCGGTGCGCCGGCAGCGGCGTCGGTGGGGAGGCTGAGGGACACGCCGGGGACAGCTGAGACGGATACTGTGTTTTCATACAGTATCCACCCAAGCGGGCCCTGCGGCTATGTCTCCGAGGGCAGGTCCACCTCCACCCGCGTGCCCCCTTCGGGCCGCGAGACCACCTTGACGTCGCCGCCCAGTGCCGCCGCGCGCTCGCGCATGCCCTGCAGCCCGTTGCCCGAGACCAGCGCCCCGGGCGCAGCCGGCAGTCCCACCCCGTCATCCTCCACGCGCAAGCGCAGGCGGCCGGGCGACGACAGGTCCAGCGCCAGCGACACGGTGCTCGCGCGGGCGTGCTTCATGACGTTGTTGACCGACTCCTGCGCGATGCGGAACAGGCAGGTGGCGTGCTCGGGGGCAATGGCCGGCTCGGCCTCGCGGGTGCCGACCACCTCGAGCTCGAAGGCCGTGCCCGTGCGGTCGCCGAAGTCGGCGAGCATCGCCTCCAGCGCGGGCACCAGGCCCAGCTGGTCCAGCGTGGTCGGCCGCAGGTCCCGGACGATGCGTCGCGTCGCCTCCAGAGTGCTGTCCACCACGGCCTGCGCCGCAGCCACCGAGCCCGCCACCTCGTGCGGTGCCCGCTCGGCCTGATGGGCGATGGTGGCCAGATCGATGCGGATGGCCGCCAACCTCTGCTGCAGGTCATCGTGCAGCTCCAGGGCGATGCGCTTGCGCTCGCGCTCCTGGATGCGGCCCTGCTGCTTGAGGAGGTGGCGCAGCTCACGCCGCTGACGCTCGAGCTCGACGCGGGTCATCAGCAGCTGCGTGATGTCGCGCACCAGCACCACCGTTCCGGTGAGCTTGCCCTGCGCGTCGCGGATGGGGGCGAAGCTGTAGCTGCCGAACCAGCGGTGCCCGGTCTGCACATGCTGCACCCAGTAGCGGGCGCTGGAGAACTTCTCTCCGGCCAGCGCCCGCCTCAGCGGCACCTGCTCGGGCGCAACCTGCTCACCCACGGGCAGCCTGAAGGTGGCGCCGTTGCCCGGCTGCTCCTGGTAGCTGTACCAGCACAGCGCGCCCATCCAGTCCTCGCAGGAGGCGCTGGCAGCCTGCTCGGGCGAGAGGCGGTGCATCTCGGCGAAGGCGGCGTTGACCGACAGCGTGCGGCCGCCGGCGTCGCCGATCCAGACCCCGTCGTTCATGGCGCCCAGGGCCGAGTCCAGCAGGGCGCGGCGCACCTCCAACTCGTAGCGCAGCCGGGCGCCGTCCTCCAGCCGCTTCGCCTCGGCCTCGTCGCGGGCGGCAGACACCTCATGCAGCCGGTCACGCACCGAAGCGATCTCGCTGATGGTGATGGGCTGCGACTTCACCTCGGGCTGCACCAGCGCACCCACTTCGCGGGTCAGGCGGCGCCCGCCGCGGCGCAGGGCGGCGTAGGCCAACGCCCCGGCGGCGAGCAGCCCACCGAAGACCGGCGCCGCGGCCCAGGTGACCTGGCCCCAGTAGGCGTTGCGGTCAATCGCCACTTCGACCCGCCACGGGGTGGTCTGCGGTTCGCGCACCAGGCTGAAGGCGTCGGCGTCCCGGCCGTCAGCGCCAAGGGCAGCCGGCGCCTGCGCGATCAACTGCCCGGTGCTGTCCAGCACGCGCACGCGCCACCCGCGGGGCAGCGGCGCGGCGTCGAGCTTGCGCTGTATCTGCGCGGTCTCGATCAGCGTGCTCAGCACGTGGGTGACGGCGCCACTGCGCACCACGGGCACGGCCACCGTCACCATCTCCTGCGGACCCCAGGCCGTGCGCACCACATCGCCCACCTGCGGCTGGCCGGTGCCGCGGGCATGCACCACCGCGGAACGGCCCTTCGCGACAGTGACCGGCGGCAGCTGCTGCCCGGGCTGGGCGCGCGTGCTCATCAGCATGCGCAGGTCCGCGTCCAACAGCGTGACGTGGCTGCCGAAACTGGCCAGGTAGCCGACCGACAGCTGTTGCAGGGAGGCGCGGTGGGTAGGCTCGTGAGCGAAGGGCGAATCGGCCAGCATCTGCAAGCCGGCCCGTCGCTTGGCGATGTCGTCCTCGATGAGGTCCACCAGCTGGCTGGCCAGCAGGGAAGCCGAGCGCTCGACCTGCGCACGCTCGCCGACGACCTGTTGCGCCGTCATGACGCCGGCCACCCCGAGCAGGGGTGCACCCCCTAACCAGAGCATGCGCCCCCAGTAGCGTTTCATGTCCATCGCCCGTAGCCTCCCGTCCGACGGTTGCGATGTCCAACGCTAACAGACTTGCCCCCTAATCCTGCGAGAACCAGCAGTTGAAGGCCACCGTGATGCGCTCGCCGTCCCCGTGGAAGGGGGTCACCTCGTGCGGCAGCCACGACGGGAACAGCACCAGCTGGCCGGGCTGCAGGCGCTGGTTCCAGAAGCCGTGGTGGAAGGGCGCTTTCAGCCGCGCGTTGCCCGGGTCGAGGAAGGAGTTGGAGAAGAAGTGCGGATTGTGGAAGCGCAGCACGCCCGACTCGGGGTGGTCGGGTGCGGCGCCGCCCGGGTCCACGCAGTACACACCCGACCAGGACGCCATGGGGTGGGTGTGCGTGATGACGAAGCCGCCGCGGCGGGTGACGTGGTACCAGGTGTGGGAGAAGATCTTGACGCGGCGCAGCTCGTCGGGCGTGTAGCCGTTGGTCTCGCCCACCATCTGGCCGAGCACCGTCCAGCAGAAGGTGCGCAGCGCCTGCACGCAGGGCTCGGGCCAGGCGAAGAGGTTGAACTCGCTCTCGAACACGCCTTGCTGCTGCTGCAAGGAGGGGTTGGGGTTGCGGTAGCGGCTGCCCTGGGCCTCGCGCTGCAGCAGCAGGGTGCGCAAGTCGGCGTTGAGGGCGCCGGCATCAGGGTGCAGGCACTCGCCGAAGGGCACGGCGAAGGCAGGGTGGACGGTCAGCGGCATGTGTTGCGGTGGGGTGGGTGCACTTCGGCTGCCCCACGATCTTCGCTCATGCCGTGAGGGGGGCCAAGCCGGGTGGCCCCAAAGAGGGTGGCCCCTCAGGGTGAGCCCCGGCGGGCAAGGCCCCGATAGACTGAAGGCCTGTCTCGCCCACTCGGAGGTTTCGATGGCCAAGGGTCTGTTCATGGTGCTGGTGCTGTGCGGCGGCGTGCTTGCCAACATGCCCGCTTCGGCCCAGTTCAAGTGCCGGCAGCCCGATGGGTCGACGGCCTACCAGCAGACGCCCTGCGCGGGCAACCAGTCCGAGCAGCGGATCGGCGCGCCGGCATCGCCCTCGGTGAATGCGCTGCCGGACCCGGCAGCCAAGGAGGCGCAGGCCAAGGTCAAGGCACAGGCGGCCGAGGCCGACCGGCGCCTGCGCATCCGCTCGGCCATCGAGTCACGCCGTCCGGCCGTCGGCATGACCCGCCAGGAGCTTGAACTGGCCATGGGCCGGCCTACGCGCCTGAACACCGACACCAGCACCCAAGGAGTGCGCGAGCAGTGGGTCTACCAGGGGCAGAACCAGACGCTGTACGTCTACACCGACGGTCGGGAGGTGACCTCCTTCAGCCAGCGCGACGACTTCGCCGGCGCGGCGAAGAAGGCTGAGTGCCCCACCGCCGCCCAGATCCGCGACCTCGAAATCGAAGCCAGCAAGTTCATGAACCGGGGCGACGAGCGCAAGCAGGCCGACATCGGCAAGAAGCTCGAGAAGGCCCGCGCCTGCCGTACATCCTGAGGAGACACCGACATGCCACGTGCCGATCTCGCCGAATTCGCGCCGCTGAGCGCGGCCATCCTGTCCGACGTGCTGGACAGCCTGGGCCTGCGCGGACAGGCCATGGCGCCCTTCATCCGGCCCCTGGACGACTCCCGGGTGATGGTCGGGCGCGCCCGCACCGGGCTGTACATGCCGGTGTACGAGGTCCACGAGGGTGAGAACCCCTACGAGGTGGAGATCGCGCTGGTGGACGACCTCAAGCCTGGCGACGTGGCGGTGCTGGCCTGCAACGGGCCGACCACGCGCATCGCGCCCTGGGGCGAGTTGCTGTCCACCGCCTCGCACGCCCGCGGCGCGGCCGGCTGCGTGACCGACGGTCTGGTGCGCGATGTGCGGCAGATCCGCGAGATGGGCTTCGCGGTGTTCCATGGCGGCATCGGGCCGCTGGACACCAAGGGCCGCGCCCGCATGGTGGAGCGCGACGTGCCTGTGCAATGCGCCGGCGTGCCGGTGGCACCCGGCGACGTGGTCTTCGGCGATGTGGACGGCGTGGTGGTGGTGCCGCAATCGCGCGAGCGCGAGGTGCTGGACCTGGCGCTGGCCAAGGTGCGCGGGGAGAACGACACGCGCGACGCGCTGCTGCGCGGCGAGACCCTGGCCAGCGTCTTCGCGCGGCTGGGCATCCTCTGAAGCGTCAGACCGCCGCGCGCTGCACGGTCAACCCCGCCTTCAGGCGCTGCTCCACCGCCTCGGCCAGCGCTGGCGGTGACTGCACGGCCACGTGGCCGGCGTGGCGCAGCAGGTCCATCACCAGTTCGGTCTCGTTGGTGTAGGGCAGGCGCATCTCGAAGCGGCCGTCGGCCAGGTGCCGCGTCTTCTGCTGCGGGTGCCACTCCTCCTGGCTCACCCACTGCACGGTGGGGCCGCTGAAGACCAGCGTGGCCCACTGCGTGCGCCGGCCGGCAAAGATGCCGTAGCCGCCGTCGAGCTCGGCCTCGACCGTCTTCAGAGCGACCTCGCGCGTCTTCTGGTCGAGGGTGGTGGCCGACTGCACCGCATCCAGCGCGAAGCGCAGCAGCTGCGACTTGCGGTGGCACCAGGCGTCCAGGTACCAGGTGCTGCGGTAGTGCACCAGGCGCTGCGGCGAGACCTCGCGTTCGGTGGTCTCCTGACGGCCACGGGTGCGGTAGCACATGCGCACCTGGCGGCGGCGCAGCAGCGCATCGCCGAAGAGCTCGAACCACTGGCTGGGCACGGGCCGCCTCGCCATGCTGACGATGCGCACGCGGCGCAGCAGGTGGTCGGCCTCCTTCTGCGTGGGGCCGAGCATGCCGTGCAGCTTGTCCAGCAGCGGCTGCAGGTGGCGCGCCAGCACCCCGCCCTCGTCCAGGCCCTGGATGAGCTGGTGCATGGTCAGCAGGGCGTGGATCTCGCGCTCGCTGAACCACACCCCGGGCAGGTTGTGCTCGGCCTGGCCGGCTTCGCCCTTGGGCGACTGGAAGCGGTAGCCGCGGTCGAAGGCGTCCCAGACGATGGGCGCGTCCATGCGGTCGCGCAGGTACTCCAGATCGCGCTTGAGCGTGGCCAGCGACACGCCCAGCTCCTGCAGCAGCGTCTGGCGGTTCACGCAGCCGCGCAGCCGGATCAGCTGCTCGATCTTGTAGAAGCGTTCGGTGCGGTCCACGTCCTTGTTCTCCCTCTGTGCGGGGCGCCGTGCTCGTGCGGCGCCGACCCCGATGGTAGGGAATTTCATGGCCGATTCGGCAACGACCGGTCCGGGCTCAGGGGCATCGGTCCCTTCAGCGGTCTATGCTGCGGCCATGACCGAGACAGCCCAGGCCCTGCGCGACCGCCTCGTCGAGAGACTCGCCAGGTTCGAGGTGCAGGCGCTGGACGCCGGCTCGCGCCGCCGCGCCGCGGTCGCGGTGGGCCTGACCGAGGCCGGCCATGGCGCCGGTCTGCCGCCGATGCCGCACCACGACACCTGGAGCCCGGCGCCAGCCCTGCTGCTCACGCGGCGCGCCGGCCACCTGCGCGCCCACGCCGGCCAGTGGGCCCTGCCTGGGGGCCGTGTGGACGGTGGCGAGTCGGCCGAGCAGGCGGCCCTGCGCGAACTGCACGAGGAGGTGGGGTTGCAACCCGGTCCGTCGGCCGTGCTGGGCCGGCTGGACGACTACGCCACGCGCTCGGGCTACCTCATCACGCCGGTGGTGGTGTGGCTGGGAGCGGCACGCGACGCGCAGCCCGATCCGCGCGAGGTGCAAAGCCTGCACCGCATCCCGGTCAGCGAGCTGCTGCGGCCCGACGCGCCCATCCTCAACCACGTGCGCGGCGCCGAGCACCCGGTGCTGCGCATGCCCGTGGGCGACAGCTGGATCGCCGCACCCACCGCTGCCTTCCTGCTGCAGTTCCGCGAGGTCTGCATGCTCGACCGGCCCACGCGGGTGGCGCACTACGACCAGCCCTTCTTCGCCTGGCGCTGAGCCAGGCCGCGCAGGCAGCGGCGGCGCCCGCCCCAGTTCGAAGACGAACCGCCCGGCCTCAGGGCGCTTCGGTCGCGTCGAAGTCGAGCTCGACGCGCGCGCCGTTGGGGTCGAAGCTGAACAGCTGCCAGGTGCCGGCGCCGGCCTGGCGGCGCAGGTCGTAGCGCAGGCCGCGCTCGTCGAAGCGCGCCTTCACCGCCTTGAGGTCGCTCGCGGTGAAGGCCATGTGGTCGATGACGCCGGTGGCGGCGGCGGGTGCCGGGCGGTCCCAGTAGATGTGCAGCACGGCCTGGGTGCCGCCGGGCGGGTACAGCCACGAACCGGGAAAGCCCAGGTCGGGGCGGTGCCCCTCCACCAGGCCAAGCAGGCCGCAGTAGTAGTCGAGCGTGGCCGCGCGGTCTTGCGCAGTCACGGTGAAGTGGTTCATGCCGCAGATCATGGCGGGCCTCAGCTGACGAGCACCAGCGCGCCCATGGTGCGGCGTGATTCCAGCCGCTCGTGCGCGCGCGCGGCAGCCTCCAGCGAATGGCGCTCGATGGGCGGCGGCTTGATCGTCCCGTCGGCCAGCGCTGCCCAGACGCGGCCGGCACGCTCGGCCAGCGCCGCGCGCGTGGGCACGTAGGCGAAGGCCACCGGGGACGACGCCGCGAGATCTCGACCTCAAAATGAGACTTGCGTCTCACTTTGGGCTGATGGATCATAGGCTTGGCGTTGCCAGCCCCCACCGGGACAAACCCTCATGGCCCTTCCCAAGCATGTTCCGACGCAAGGCGATCCGCCGCAGCGCGGGGTGCGCGCCGCCACCTTCCGCCTGCTGCTGGACGCCGCGATGGACCTCATCCGCGAGGCCGGCCACCTGCCTTCGATGGCCGAGGTCGCAGCCCGCTGCGGGGTCTCGCGGGCCACCGCCTACCGCTACTTTCCCAGTCGGTCTGCCCTGGTGGCCGCGGTCATGGATGCTTCGCTGGGGCCGGTGCGCGGCTTCTCGTCGCATGCCCCCGACGGCCGCGGCCGCGTGCGCGATGTCTTCGAGAAGACCTTCCCCCGCTTCCAGGAGTTCGAAGCCCAGATGCGCGCGGCCGTGCAGCTGTCCCTGGAGCAGTGGGCGCAGGAACGCGCCGGCACGCTGGAGGAAGAGCCCTACCGCCGCGGCCACCGCGTGCGCATCCTGGGCGATGCACTCGCCCCGCTGGCCAAGGAACTTCCGCCTGCCACCGTCATGCGCCTGCACCAGGCCCTGACCGTGGTCTACGGCATCGAGACCTACATGGTCCTGAAGGACATCTGGGGCCTGTCGGACCGCTCGGTCGAGAAGGTGGCGCTGTGGATGGCCGATGCGCTGGTGCGTGCCGCCATCGAGGATGGAACCCCCTCCACCACGTCCACCCCGTCCAGCCCGTCCACCCCCACCGCCCCACGCCAACGGAGACGATCATGACCACACAAGCTGCCCAGCCCCACACCCCCGAGTGGTACGACCAGCAGTACAACAACCGCACCCGGGTACCGCTGGCGCTGGAGCACCTTAAGAGCTGGGTCGAGCGCTCGCAGGCCGCGCGCGCAGCGGCGCTGGCACAGGGCAGCGCGCAACTCGACGTGCGCTACGGCGACGGCCCGGCCGAGGTGCTGGACATCTTCGGCAGCCGGCCCCGCGGCGCGCGCGCGCCGGTGCTGGTGCACATCCACGGCGGCTACTGGCGCGCCCTGTCCAAGTCGGACCAGTCCTTCGTCGCCCCCCCTTTCGTGCAGGCGGGCGCCATCGTCGTGGTGCCCGAGTACGCGCTCGCCCCGAGCGTCAGCCTGGAGCACATCAGCCTGCAGATGGCGCGTGCAGTGGCCTGGGTGTGGCGCCATGCTGAAGAGCTGGGCGCCGACCCCCGGCGCATCGTGGTGAGCGGGCACTCGGCCGGGGGGCACCTGGCGGGCATGCTCAGCGCCTGCCTGTGGGCCAAGCTCGGGTCAGACCTGCCAGCCGGGCTGCTGCACGGCGCCCTGTCGCTCAGCGGCCTGTTCGACATGGAGCCGCTGCGCCACGCGCCCTTCCTCGCCCCCGACCTGGGCCTGACAGCCAAGGCGGCGCGGCGGCTGAGCCCCGCGCTCATGCCCGCGCCCGCTCACGGAAAGCTGATGGCGCTGGTGGGAGGGCTGGAGAGCGAGGAGTTCCACCGCCAGAACACGCTCATCCGCACCGCCTGGGGCAAGCGCCGCGTGCCGGTGTGCGAGGCGGTGCCCGGCTGCGACCACTTCACCATCCTGCACGAACTGGCAGACCCGGCCAGCCGCACGCACCGGCTGGCGCGCGAGTTGCTGGGGCTGTAGCGCTCAAACCGGACCCCCCCCCTCATGTGAGGGATGGGTAAACCAGCGGATGGGCTACCGACTGCCCGTGCGGCGCGTATCCCGACCCCCGTTGTTCACCAGTCGATCCACAGTCCATTGAAAGGTTCCAATGGCAATCCGGATGGTCACCTTTCTGCTGGCGTTGTGCGCGGTGGTGGCGCCAGTCTGGGCGGCGACCGTCACGCCGGACCACCCGAACCTGCAGTACTTCGGCCGCTGGGACTTCAGCACGCCCTCGAAACCCAAGACCGGTTGGCCCGGCACCGGGCTGGTGGCCGCCTTCTCGGGCACCTCGATACGGGCCACCTTCACCGAGGACAACTCCAACAACCGCCTTGAGGTCAGCATCGACGACAAGGCACCGTTCACGGTACGCCTGGCGCGGGGCACTTCCACCGTGGTGCTCGCCCAGGGCCTGTCCAACACCACGCACAGCGTGCGGCTGGTGAAGAAGACCGAAGGATGTTGCGGCGCCGCCAACTTCGCCTTCCTCGGGTTGCAGCTCGACACCGCCGCGAATCTGCTGCCACCCCCTCCCCGGCCGCCCTTGCGGCTTGAGGTCTACGGCGACTCGCACGCTGCGGGCTATTCAGCCGAGTGCAACTGCGACAGCCAGGACACGGCCTACAAGAACGCTGCCTACGCCTACCCGGCGCTGCTGGGCAAGCTGCTGGGTGCGCAGGTGAACAACCAGTCGTGGAGCGGCATCGGCATCTTCAGCGGCTACGCCACCAAGACGATGCCCGAGGTGTTCGACCGCACGCTGCAGAGCAACGTGTCGCCGCTGTGGGATTTCTCCAGGTACACGCCCGACGCAGTGGTCATCAATCTGGGCGACAACGACGTCTACAAGGGCGCCACCAAGGCGCAGATCAAGACCGCCACCCAGGATTTCGTCAGGAACAAGCTCCGCCCCCGCTACCCCTTGGCACACATCGTGATTGCCGCGTCCTACGGCTGGGCGTTCAACGAGACCGCGAACTACGTGAACGAGATCGCCAATGAGCTGAATGACGCGGGGGATGCCAGGGTGTCGTGGGTGAAGATGCCGTGGCTGTCCGGCCAAGCCCACCGCGTCTACTGCGAGCACGCGGGTCACGCCAACATCCTGGGTGCCCATATCGCGGCCCGCCTGGGCTTGGCCGCGCCGACGCCCTCGCCCCTGTCCTGCCTGCCAGCCCCGGGGACGGTCAGCAACGGCGACCTCGAGCGCGACACCCTGCCGGCGGATCCGGGCCCCGACGGCTGGCGCACCTTCGTCAGCCGCGGCACGGTGGCGGTGATGACGGGCAGCGCGCAGTCGGGCAGCCGCTATGTGCAGCTCAACCCCAAGGGGGGCTACGCCGGCATCTACCAGGCCACCGACGCGGTGGCGTTTCGGCCGTACACCGCCTCGGCCCACCTGCGCAAATCCACCTCCGGCACGGCCACTGCGCGGCTGCGCATCGAGTTCCGCGATCAGGCGCAGAACCTGATCAGCGAGCAGGTGACCTCAGCCACGGTCGACAACACCTGGCGGGCATTCGCCGTCAGCGGGCAGGCCCCGGCAGGGACCTGGCATCTGCGGGTGGTGGCGGTGTCGGACAGCGGCGCCGTGATCGATGTGGACAGCTTGGGGCTGATGTCGTACTGACGCGCCTTCGAGGCGCCGCGGACCTCGCAGGCGGTGGCCTTTTCACCGGGAGAGCAGCTCCACGTAGGCCTGGTAGCCGTAGATGCGGTTCTTCTTGTGCCCTGTGAGCTCGGCCAGGATGCCGAGGTCCTGCAGCAGCCTGATGGCGGCGCTGGCCGTGGGAAACGTCGTCTCCAGGCGCTGGCGAACGTGCTCGACGCTGAAGCGCGGCATCATCGGCAGCAGTTCAAACAGGCGGTAGCTGATCGGTCCGGCCTTGGGGGACTCCAGCAGTCGCTTGCGGTCGGCCGTGATCAGGCTGGCCACCTCGATGATGCCGCGCTCGGCCTGCGCGGACGCCGCGGCCACGCCCTCCAGGAAAAAGGACACCCAGCCCTCCCAGTCGCCTTCGCCGCGAGTGGCTGACAAGCGCCGGTAGTACTCGGCCTGGTATTGCTTCAAGTAGCCACTCAGGTACATCAGCGGCTCTCGCAACAGCCCCCACTGCTCCATCAGCGCGGCGATCAGCAGCCGCCCGATACGCCCGTTTCCATCCAGGAAGGGGTGGATGGTTTCGAACTGGGCGTGGATCAGAGCGACCCTGACCAGCGGCGGCAGGTTGGAGTCGGGGGCATGGATGAAGAGTTCCAGGTCCGTCAGCAGATCGGCCACTTGCTGCGGCGGCGGCGGCACGAAGGAGGCGTTCCCCGGGCGTGTGCCACCAATCCAGTTCTGCGAGCGGCGCAGTTCGCCGGGCTGCTTGCCGGCGCCGCGCGCCCCGTCGAGCAGCAAGCGATGCGCTTCGCACAGCAGGCGAACGCTGATCGGCAAGCCCTGCGGGTCGCGCAGCTGCCCCTGCACCCAGCGGAAGGCGCGCAGGTAGTTGGTGACCTCCTCGACATCGACTGTGTTGCTGACCTTGAGGCCGGCTTCCTCATCGAAGAGGTCGGTCAGCGTGGCCTGAGTGCCCTCGATCTGCGAGGTGAGCAGTGCTTCCTTGCGGATGGCGCTGTAAAGCAGCCAATCCACCGACGGGACCAGACCCGATACCCCAGCCAGGCGCGCCAGCGCCAGTTCGGCCTGCCGGTTCAAGTCAACGAAGCAGGTCGGCGCGAGCGGCGGATCAGCCGGGGGAAGCGGCCGCGGCACGAAGGCGCGGACCGACTCACCCAGCGTGGTCGTGCTGGCGTAGGTGCCTGTGGCTCTCAACATTGAAAGCGGACTTTAATTTAATGCCATTAATTAAAGCGTGCTTAATTTTGAAATTCCAGAGGGCAAGAAAAAAGCCAAGCGAGACGCTTGGCTTCCAAAGGGGTGGTGGAGACGAGGAGGATCGAACTCCCGACCTTCGCATTGCGAACGCGACGCTCTCCCAGCTGAGCTACGTCCCCACGACAGCCGGCGAGTTTAGCAGCCCCACCTGGGCTCAGCCGGCTTCAATTGCCGTCTGGCAGCGCAGGCCAGTCGAGCAACTCGGCCAGGCGGCGCACCACCCACTCGGCTTCGGCCGGACCCACCACCGCGCCTTCGAGCAAGCCGTCGCGCGTGCGCTGCAGCACATCGGCTTCGGTGATGCCAAGACCGAAGAGCCGGGCCTTGGCGGTTTCGGTGAGCATCTGCGCCAGGTCTTCGCACAGTTCGTAGCGCTGCGCGATGTGCTCGCGTGGCTCGCTGGGTTTGATCCGCCCCGGCGGCACGAAGAGGTCGATGAAAGAGCGCGGGATGAGGATCTGCGAGTCGTCTGACATGGCTGAAGACTCGGCTTGCGCTGGATACTGTATGTTTGTACAGTACCCCTCCCCGGCGCCCTGAAGCGCCCGAAACCACAACCGAGGTCCCGCATCATGCCCCACCCCCTTCGCCAGCACTACCACCCCCGCCCCGTGCGCGCGCCGCGCTGGCTGCGCCGCCTATGGCTGTGGTTCTGAGATCTCCCGCAAGCCCTTCCTTCTTCTCGCCCCCATCCCGCCGTGAACGCCCCGCTCCTGCCCGAGATCCTCACCCGCCTGACCGATGAGCCGCAGGTGCCGCTGCCGCTCGCAGCCGAGGGCGTTCAGCGCCACGTCTGGCATGGTCGATTCGGGCCCATCCTGGTGGAGGTGGCGGGTGGCCAGGTCTACGTCAACGGCCAGCGCGTCGAGCCCTTCACCCCTCCGGCCCCGGGCTGAACTGCGCGTGGCGCCGCGACACAATGACGCGGTTCACCTTGCCCGCAGAAAGCCCGCCATGCCCCTCCACGAGTACGCCCGCCACGACGGCCGCGGACACCCCGACGGGCCGGGGTCCTGTGCGGCGCACTGAGGCACTGGGCTCAGCCCGGCGTCGCGGGCCGCGGTGGGGCCTTGGTGCAGTGACCTTCGCCGCAGCGGCGTCCGCCTACGCCCTGGCCCACGGTGCCTCAGAGCCGCCCAACACGCCTGCCTCGGGCTTGCGGACGTTCTCCTGCGCCGTGGCCTACATGCCCGCGCGCGCCACCTGGGTGCGCACCGTGCGGCTGCGCTACGACACCGCACGCCTCACCGAGGTGCTGATCGACGGCCAGGCTCCATACACCTACTCGGTGATCGGCACGCGGGTCATCAGCTCGATGGACAACGAGCGCATCGTCCTGGACGTGGCCACGGGCCAGTGGACAAGCGACTTCCGCGACAAGGCCAGTGGCAACGGGCGCTGCGAGTGAGCGAAGCCCACGCCGCCGCTTGCCTCGCGGCCTGAGGCGGAACCGCCCCGCGGAAAGACGCGGACCTCAGCCGCCAGAAGGCGGCGGAGCCGGCGGCTTGGCCGCCTTGTCGCTCCACAGCACGCCGCCGGTGGCCCAGTTGTGGCGCGGGATGTCGTGGAAGACGATGTCCACGCCATCGGGCGAGCCACCCAGGGTCTTGACGGCGGCCTCGGTCAGGGCCTGGGCCAGCGCGCGCTTCTGCTCGACGCTGCGGCCCTCGAAGAGTTCGACACGGATGGTGGGCATGGGGTCCTCTATGGCGAGTCGATGACGATGGCGCGAAAGTCGTTCACGTTGGTCAGCGTGGGGCCGGTGACCACCGAGTCGCCCAACGCCTGGAAGAAGCCGTGGCCGTCGTTGTCGGCCAGGCGGTCGGCCGGGCGCAGGCCCTGGGCCCAGGCGCGCGCCAGCGTGTCGGGGGCCAGCACCGCGCCGGCGATCTCCTCCTGGCCGTCCACGCCGTCGGTGTCGCCGCACAGGGCGTGCACGCCGGCCTGTCCGCGCAGGGTCAGGGCCATCGACAGCAGGCACTCCACGTTGCGACCTCCCCGCCCACCGCCGCGCACGGTGACGGTGGTCTCGCCGCCTGAGAGCAGCACGCAAGGCGGGGCAAACGGCTGGCCGCGCTGGGCCACCTGCAGCGCCAGGCCGCCCAGCACCTTGCCGACGTCACGGGCCTCGCCTTCAAGCGCGTCGCCCAGGATGTGCGCCGTGTAGCCGGCCTGCCGCGCCACGGCAGCCGCCGCCTCCAGCGACTGCTGCGGCGCGGCCACCATGCGTACGGCATGCCCGGCGAGTCGCGGGTCGTCAGGCTTGACGGATTCGCCCCGGCCGCTCTCCAGCACCTCGCGCACGGCGGCCGGCAGCTCGATGCCGTAGCGGCGCACGATGGCCAGCGCATCCGCGCAGGTGGTGGGGTCGCCCACGGTCGGCCCGGAGGCGATGTCGATGGGCTGGTCGCCGGGCACGTCGGACAACAGCAGCGTGATCACCCGCGACGGGTGACAGGCTGCGCCCAGCCGTCCGCCCTTGATGGCCGACAGGTGCCGGCGCACGCAGTTCATCTCGGAGATGGTGGCGCCGCTGGCCAGCAGCGCGCGGTTGACCTCCTGCTTGTCTGCCAGGGTCAGGCCGGGCAACGGGAGCGGCAGCAGTGCAGAGCCGCCGCCGGAGATCAGGCACAGGACGATGTCGTCGGGGCCGAGCCCCTGCACAAGCTGCAGCATGCGCTGCGCGGCGCGGTGCCCGGCTTCGTCAGGCACCGGGTGGGCCGCCTCGGCAATCTCGATGCGCTGGCAGGGCACGGCGTAGCCGTAGCGCGTGACCACCAGGCCCGACAGCGGGCCGCTGAAGTGGTCTTCCACCGCGCGCGCCATCGCCGCAGAGGCCTTGCCCGCGCCGACCACCACCAGCCTTCCGCGGCCCAGCTCATCCGGCGTGGGCAGGTGCGGCGGCACGCACAGCGCCGGCTGTGCCGACGCGATGGCCGCGTCAAACATCCTGCGCAGCAGGTCGCGAGCGGGCACTCGGCTCATGGGGTGCTGCAGTTCAGCCCGCCCCCTGCCCGATCTCGAAGTTGGCCATCTTCTCCAGCGCCCGCACCATGCCCGAGTGGTCCCAGGCCTTGCCGCCGTGCGCGCTGCAGGCGTTGAACAGTTCCTGCGCCGTGGCCGTGTTGGGCAGCGACACACCCAGCGCCCGCGCGCTGGACAGGGCCAGATTCAGGTCCTTCTGGTGCAGCTCGATGCGAAAGCCCGGGTTGAAGGTGCGCTTGACCATGCGCTCGCCGTGCACCTCCAGGATGCGGCTGGCCGCAAACCCGCCCATCAGCGCCTGGCGCACGCGCGCCGGGTCGGCGCCGGCCTTGGCGGCGAACAGCAGCGCCTCGGCCACGGCCTCGATGTTGAGCGCCACGATGATCTGGTTGGCCACCTTGGCCGTCTGGCCGTCGCCATTGCCGCCCACGAGCGTGATGTTCTTGCCCATGGTCTCGAACAGCGGCTTCACCGCAGCGAACACCGCCTCGTCGCCGCCGACCATGATGGACAGGGTGGCGTTCTTCGCACCCACCTCGCCGCCGGACACCGGCGCGTCCAGGTAGTCGCAGCCCAGGGCGTTGATCTGCTGCGCAAAGGCCTTGGTGTCGATGGGCGAGATCGAGCTCATGTCGACCACCACCTTGCGCGACCCGTCGGCCGCCGCCGGGGCTTCCTTCAAGCCCTCGGCCACGCCGCGCGCGCCGAACAGCACCGCCTGCACGTCCGGGGTGTCGGGCACCATGGTGAAGATCACATCGGCCTGCCGCGCCACAGCAGCGGGGCTGTCGCACACCGTGGCAGCGGTGGCGGCTATCGCCTCGGGCACCCGGCTGCGGGTGTTGACGAACACGGTGTGACCGGCGGCCACCAGATGGCCGGCCATGGGTGCGCCCATGATGCCCAGGCCGATGAAGCCGATCCTGCGGGGAGAGGTGCTCATGCGATGTCTTCTCGTTCAGTGGTCAGTCTGCGGTGCGGGCGGTGGGTGGCCGCCGGCACCTTTCCGGGCTCAAGCCGCGAGGCGCTCGCGCCAGCCCAGGCCGTCCTCGGTGAGGCCGGCGGGCTTGTACTCGCAGCCCACCCAGCCGTTGTAGCCGATGCTGTCCAGATGCCGGAAGAGGAAGGCATAGTTCATCTCGCCGGTGCCCGGCTCGTGGCGCCCGGGATTGTCGGCCAACTGCACGTGGCCGATGCGCGCCAGGTGGCGCGACAAGGTGCCGGCGAGCTCGCCTTCGGTGCGCTGCGCGTGGTACAGGTCGTACTGCACGTAGACGTTGGCCAGGCCCACCTCGTCGAGGATGGCCACCGCCTGGTCGGTTCGGTTGAGGAAGAAGCCGGGGATGTCGAAGGTATTGATGGGCTCGATGAGCAGCCGCAGCCGGGCCTTGGCGAACTCGGCCGCGGCATAGCGCAGGTTGGCCACGAAGGTGGCGTGCGCCTCCTCGCGGCTCACCCCTTCAGGCAGCTTGCCGGCGAGGCAGTTCAGCTGGCCCACGCCCAGCGTCGTGGCGTAGGCGATGCCCTGCGTCACGCCGGCGCGGAACTCGTCCACCCGTCCCGGGTGGCAGGCAATGCCGCGCTCGCCGGCGTCCCAGTCGCCGGCAGGCAGGTTGTGCAGAACCAGCTGCAGCCGGTGCTCGTCCAGACGCGAGCGGATGTCGATGGCGCTGTAGGGGTAGGGGAACAGGAACTCCACCGCCTCGAAGCCGGCCTGCGCGGCACGGGCGAAGCGGTCCAGGAAGGGGACCTCCTGGAACAGCATGGTGAGGTTGGCGGCGAAGCGCGGCATGCCGGTCACTCCAGCAGGCCAGCGGCCACCAAGCCCTCGCGGCCCTCGGGGTGCAGGCACAGGGTGGGCTCGAACTCGTTGATCTTGTCGATCTCGGTGCCCATGGCGATGTTGGTCACCTTCTCGAGGATCACCTCCACCACCACCGGCACGCTGAATTCGCGCGCCATGGCCTGGGCCTGCTTCAGCGTCTCCTGGATCTTCGACGGGTCGGTCACGCGCAGGGCCTTGCAGCCCAGTCCGATGACCACCGCCTGATGGTCCACGCCGTAGCCCTTGAGGGCCGGGTCATCCACGTTCTGGTTGTCGAAGGCCAGCTGCACGCAGAAGTCCATGTCGAAGCCGCGCTGCGACTGGCGGATCAGCCCGAGGTAGCTGTTGTTCACCAGCACCTGCACGTAGGGCAGGCGGAACTGTGCGCCCACGGCCAGTTCCTCCACGAGGAACTGGAAGTCGTAGTCGCCGGCCAGGCCCACCACGGTGCGGGTGGGGTCTGCAGCCACCACGCCCAGGGCGGCGGGCACCGTCCAGCCCAGCGGGCCGGCCTGGCCGCAGTTGATCCACTGGCGCGGGCCGTAGACCTTGAGGAACTGCGCCCCTGCGATCTGGCTCAGGCCGATGGTGGACACGTAGATGGTGTCGCGCGGGAAGGCGGCGTTCATCTCCTGGTACACGCGCTGCGGCTTGATGGGGATCTGGTCGAAGTCGGTCTTGCGCTGCATCAGGCGCTTGCGCTCGGCGCAGCGGCCCGCCCAGTCGGCGTAGCTCTTCAGCGTGCCGGCGGCCTTGCGCTCACGCGCAGCCTGCACGAACAACTGCAGCGCGGCCTTGGCATCGCTGACGATGCCCAGGTCGGGGTTGAACACGCGGCCGATCTGCGTGGGCTCGATGTCCACGTGCACGAAGGTGCGGCCTTGGGTGTAGGTCTCCACCGTACCGGTGTGGCGGTTGGCCCAGCGGTTGCCGATGCCCAGCACGAAGTCGCTGGCCAGCAAGGTGGCGTTGCCGTAGCGGTGGCTGGTCTGCAGGCCCACCATGCCGGCCATCAGCGGGTGGTCGTCGGGGATGCTGCCCCAGCCCATGAGGGTGGGGATCACCGGCACGCCCGTGATCTCGGCGAATTCCACGAGCAGGTCGTTCGCGTCGGCGTTGATGATGCCGCCACCGGCCACGATCAGCGGCTTGTCGGCGGACATGAGCATGTCCAGGGCCTTGTCGATCTGCTTGCGCGACGCGGCGGGCTTGTAGATCGGCAGCGGCTCGTAGGTGTCGATGTCGAACTCGATCTCGGCCATCTGCACGTCGAAGGGCAGGTCGATCAGCACCGGGCCCGGGCGGCCCGAGCGCATCAGGTGGAAGGCCTGCTGGAACACGCGCGGCACCTGGGCGGGCTCGCGCACGGTCACCGACATCTTGGTCACCGGCTTGGAGATGGACTCGATGTCCACGGCCTGGAAGTCTTCCTTGTACAGACGGGCGCGCGGCGCCTGGCCGGTTATGCACAGGATGGGGATGCTGTCGGCGATGGCCGAGTACAGGCCGGTGATCATGTCGGTGCCCGCCGGGCCCGAAGTGCCGATGCACACGCCGATGTTGCCGGCCGCAGCACGGGTGTAGCCCTCGGCCATGTGCGAGGCGCCCTCGACGTGGCGCGCCAGGATGTGGCTGATGGACTGCCGCTCGCGCAGCGCCGCGTACAGAGGGTTGATGGCCGCACCCGGCACACCGAAGGCCTGGGTGATGCCTTCCTTCTCCATCACAAGCACCGCGGCCATCGCCGCCTTCATCTTCGCCATACAAGCCTCCGTCAGGGTTTTCGACTGGACCGGGATGGTGTCCGGATGCGGCCCCAGGCGGAACGTGGCCGCAGCGCATACAACCTATTCCATGGTGGAATACGGCAGTGGACCGCATCCAGGCCGTTCGCCTGTTCATGAGGGTGGTGGACCTCGGCTCCTTCAGCAAGGCCGCGGCCGAGCTGGGCATCGGGCAGCCCGCGGCCACCAAGCAGGTCGCCCGGCTCGAGCAGCAGCTCGGCGCGCGGCTGCTGCACCGCTCGACGCTGGGCGTCACGCCCACCGAGATCGGGGTGCTGTACTACGAGAAGTGCAAGGTCATCGCCCACCATGTGGAGGAGGCCGAGTCGGTGGCCACCCTCATGCAGTCGCAGGTGCGCGGGGCGCTGCGCATCAGCACCTCGGTGGCCTTCGGCCGGCGCGTGATGGCGCCGATGGTCATGCGCTTCATGCAGCTCAACCCGGCGCTGCGCGTGGACCTGAGCTTCGATGACCGCTACGTCAATCTGGTCGAGCAGGGCGTCGATGTGGCCATCCGCATGGGGCGCCTGGCCGACTCCACCCTGGGCGCGCGCCACCTGGGCATGAACCCCTGGGTGCTGGTGGCCTCGCCGGCGTACCTGGCCGAACGGGGCACCCCGCGCGAGCCCGACGACCTGACCAGCCACGACGCGCTGATCTACAGCTCGGTGCAGGGTGATGCGCGCTGGACCTTCACCTCACCCGAGGGGCAGGCACTGTCGGTGCCGGTGGCCGGGCGATTGCGGTCGAACAACCTCTCGGCTTTGCTGTCGGCCGCGCGCGAGGGCATGGGCGTGGCCGCCCTGCCCCGCTATGTGGCGCACGAATCCCTGCGCACCGGGGCGGTGGTCACGCTGCTGGACCGCCACGCGCTGCCGGCGCAGGAGATCCACGCCGTCTACCCCTCGCCGCGCATGGTCCCAGCCAAGGTGACCGAGTTCATCGGCTGGCTGCGCGGCCAGTTCGACGGCGCGTGGTGGGAGTCTCAGTCGAAGAACAGCCGCGAGACGGTGTCGACCACGCAGCCGGGCTTGTCAGAGCCCTCGACCTCCACCGTCACCCGCACCGACACCTGCACGCCGTCGCCCACCGGCTCAGCCGACAGGATCAAGCCCCGGGCGCGCACCCGCGCGCCGACCCGCACCGGCGCAGGAAAGCGCACCTTGTCGCAGCCGTAGTTCAGGCCCATGCGCAGCCGCTCCCAGCGCACCAGCTGCGGCAGGAAGTAGCTGGCCAGCGACATCGTGAGGTAGCCGTGGGCGATGCAGGCGCCGAAGGGCCCGGCCGCGGCGCGCACCGGGTCGATGTGGATCCACTGGAAGTCGCCGGTGGCCTCGGCGAAGCGGTCCACCCGGTCCTGCGTCATCGGCAGCCAATCGGTGGGGCCGACTTCACGTCCCACCGCGGCGCGCACGGCGGCCACGGAGTCGAAGGAGCAGAAGGCGGGCGTCTGGGGGGTCTGGGCGGAGGTGTCGGTGTCCATGACCCGGATGATGCCGCAGCGCCGCGCGCTCAAGGCCGCACGCAGCGAAACCCGATGTAGACAACGGCCGTGCTGGCGGGCTTGTCCTGCAGATGGCCGGCCTGCATCGGTCCGGCGCCGTACCACCACGACCCGCCTCGCGTGCGGCGTGCGGTGTCGCCGGTGGCGCCGACAGGCTCGTCCACCCACTCCCAGGCGTTTCCGCCCATGTCGTGCAGGCCGTTGACGCCTGCCGGGGTGACGCCGGTGCGCGCATGGCCATGACCGCGTGAGAGCGCTGCGCCGTGGCGGATGGCCCGCTCGCGCGCGGCGGCACCGCAGTCGTCCAGGCATTGCGCGCCCGCGGGCGACTCGCCCGTGGGATAGGGATAGGTGCGGCCGCGCACGAAGGGCGCGGGCGGCTGGGCGCGTTGCTCGGTGTAGGCAGCCAGCACCCACTGCGCATCGGTGGGCAGGCGCCCGCCGGCCCAGCGGCAGAAAGCCTGGGCCTCGTGGAAGGTGAGGTGCACGGCGGGCTCGCGGTCATCAGGCACGCCGCCGCGGCCGAAGGGCGCCGCCCAGGTCCAGCCGGGCTTGCGCACCCAGCCGGCCTCGTAGACCTCGCCGCCGCCGTTGCGCTCGGCCTGGGTGGCGTTGCCGGTGGCCTTGGCGAAGCGGCGGAACTGGCCGATGGTGGTCTCGGTGCGGGCGATGGAGAAGGTGCCCAGGTCCACCCAGTCGATGCCGGGGTCGGTGGACGCTGAGGAGGTCGCCTCAGCCCAAGGGGCGGCCAGAGCAAGCAGGCCCGCACTCAGCCACGCGCGCAGAAGAAGGCCCGGCGCAAGGCGCGTGGCCGGCAGGGGCAGGCCACGCATGGTGAGGAGACGATGCAGGCGTCGATTCGTGGCAGCGGCGATCATGGCGGCGGCAGTGTAGGCAGGCGACCGCGGCGCCTGGCCGGCCCCGCGCGCAAGACCGGGCCGCCGTCACGGGCAACGACAATCCCGCCATGGCGAGCGTCACGCCCCCCGCCCTGCCCGGGCCGCACTGGACCACCGTGTGTGCGCTCGGCAGCGCGCAGACCCTGTCCTGGGCCTCCTCGTTCTACCTGCCGGCCGTCCTGGCCGCGCCGATGGCCCGCGACCTGGGCGTGGCCACGCCCACGGTGTTCGCGGCCTTCTCCCTGGCACTCATCGTGTCGGCCGCCGTTGGCCCGGCCGCAGGTCGCCTGATCGACAGGCGAGGCGGCCGGCCGGTGCTGCTGGCCACCAACGGGCTGTTCGCCCTCGCCCTGCTGGGCCTGGCGCTGGCGCCCGGTCCGGTGGCCATGTTCGCCGCCTGGGCGCTGATGGGTGTGGCCATGGGCAGTGGCCTGTACGAGGCCGCCTTCGCCGCGCTGGTGCGTCTGCACGGGCCGGGGTCGCGCAACGCCATCACCGGCATCACGCTGATTGCCGGCTTTGCCAGCACGGTGGGCTGGCCCTTGTCGGCGGTGATGGAGTCGGCCTGGGGCTGGCGCGGGGCCTGCCTGGGCTGGGCGGGGCTGCACCTGCTGCTGGGCCTGCCGCTGAATGCGCTGCTGCCGCGAGTGCCGGCCGAAGTACCGGGGGCCACAACGGTCACGGCACAGCCTGCGCCAGCCGCCGCGGGGGCAGCGAGCCAGGCATCCGCTGCGGCAGATCAATCCGCAAACGCCAACCCCACTCCCGCGGACGCCTCGATGCGCACCGCCATCATGTTGTCGATCGTCTTCGCCCTGGTGTGGTTCATCAGCACCGCCATGGCCACGCACCTGATTGCGCTGCTGCAGGCCGGCGGGCTGTCGCTGGCGGCGGCGGTGGCGGTGGGCGCGCTGGTGGGCCCGGCGCAGGTGGCCGGCCGGCTGCTGGAGTTCGGCGTGCTGCGGCGGCTGCACCCGCTGCTGTCGGCGCGGCTGGCCGGGCTGACGCACCCGCTCGGCGTGGCGGTGCTCATGGTCGTGGGGCCGCCGGCAGCGGTCGCCTTCGCCCTGCTGCACGGGGCGGGCAACGGCATCATGACGATTGCCAAGGGGACCCTGCCGTTGGCCCTCTTCGGCCCGCAGGGCTACGGCGCCCGACAGGGCTGGATGATGATGCCGGCGCGGGTCATGCAGGCGGTGGCACCGGTGCTCTTCGGCCTGGCACTGGAACGGCTGGGCGCCGGCGCGCTGTGGCTGTCGGCGGCGATGGCGCTGGCCGCCTTTGCGGCGCTGATGGCCATCCGGCCGGCACGGTGAGATCCACCGCCGCACCCGGTCTCGTGCGGGCTCACGCCTTGAGCCACCGGCCAGGCATGCTGGCGAGCTGAGCCATGCTGCACCTGCACTTCTCCAACCGCCTGGACACCCTCGCCGCCGGGCTGCTCGACCTGCTCGACCAGGCGCGCCCCGCCTCGGCCTGGGATGACGAGGTCGTCGTCGTGCCCAGCGCGGCGGTCAGGCGCTGGCTGCAGCGGCGCATCGCGCTGCACCGCGGCGTGTGTGCCGGGGTCGCCTTCCCCTTCCTCGCGCGGTGGCTGTGGCAGCTGTCGGCGCGGGTGCTGCCCCAGGTGGGCGCCGACTCGCCGTTCTCGCCGCCGGTGCTGGCCTGGCGGGTGCACGCCGCGCTCGGCGACGCCGCCTTCACCGCACCGCACCCCACGTTGCACCGCTACCTGGCCCAGGCCGACGAGGTGATGCGCTTCGAACTGGCCGGCCGCATCGCGGCGCAGCTGGAGCAGTACGTCACCTACCGGCCGGGGTGGCTGCAGGCCTGGCAAATGGGGCGGGTGCTGGGGCTGGACGGTGAGGGCACGGCAGGCGACGAGGCCTGGCAGGCCGCCCTGTGGCAGCGCCTGGCACGCGAACTGTCACTCGCCGAGGAGCACCCCGTGCACGCCATGGCCCGCGCCCTGCAAGGCGCCCCCGCGCACGCTCTGGCTGCTGCTGGCCTGCAGCAGCCGCTGCACGTGTTCGCCCTGCCCGGCATGCCACCGGTGTACCTGGGCGCGCTGCAGGGCCTGGCAGCGGTGGCCGAGGTACACGTCCACGCCCTCAACCCCTGTCAGCACTACTGGTATGAGGCGGTGGACCGGCGCCGCCTGGCCTGGCTCCACGAGCGCGGCCGCGGTGACGGGCACGAGATCGGCAACCGCCTGCTGTCAGCCTGGGGTGGCGCGGCGCAGGCCCACCTGGGCGCGCTGTGCCATGCGGCGGGCGACGGTGTGCTGGACGACGCGCGCTTCGTCGATCCGCCCACCGACACCCTGCTGGGCGCCTGGCAGCGCAGCGTGCTGGAGATGGAGGAGCTCGGCCCCGGCTCGCACCCGCTGGCTGCCGATGACCGCAGCGTCGAGGTGCATGTGTGCCACTCCCTCACGCGGCAGGTGGAGGTGCTGCACGACCACCTGCTCGGCCTGCTCGCCGACAACCCCCGGCTGCACCCCTCCCGCGTGCTCGTGGTCACCCCCGACCTGGAGGCCGCCGCGCCCCTGGTGGAGGCCGTGTTCGGCGGCGCACCGCGCGAGCGGCGCATCGACTTCTCCATCACCGGCCGCGCGCGCAGCACCGTCAACCCCGTGGCAAGGGCGCTGCTGGACCTGCTGTCGCTGGCCGATTCCCGCCTGCCCGCCACGGCGCTGTATGGCGTGCTGCAGCAGCCCCCGGTGGCGCGGCGTTTCGGCCTGGACCCTCTGGCGCTGCAGCAGTTGCTGGGCGCGCTGCGCGACAGCGGGCTGCGCTGGGGCTTCGACGGGGCGCACCGCGCCGCGCTCGGACTGCCCGGGGACAACCGGCACACACTGGACGACACACTGCAGCGGCTGTTCCTCGCCGAGGCCCTGCCCGACGATGCGGACGAGCCCTTCGCCGGGCGATGGCCGGCAGGCAGTGGCCCCCTGGATAGCGCCACCCTGGGCACCTTCTGGCGCTTCGTGCAGGCGCTTCGCAGCTGTTGCGCACGGGTGTCCACGCAAGCCGCGCCCACCGGCTGGGCGAGCACCCTGCGCGACACGGTGGAAACCTTCATCGACCCGGGCCCCGAAGGGCAGGACGACCTGCGCGAGGTGCTGGCCGCGGTCGACTCGGTGACCGCGGCCATGCGCTCGGCCGGCCTGGACGCCAGCGGGGCCGCGCCGGTGCCGCTGGCCGTCGTGCGCACCGCCTTGCAGGAGGCGCTGGACGACCCGGCCCACGGCGGCGTACCCGGCGGCGGGGTCACCTTCGCGTCGATGAGCTCGATGCGGGGTCTGCCCTTCGACGTGCTGTGCGTGCTGGGCCTGGACGACGGCGCATTCCCCGGTCGCTCGCAGGCGGCCGAGTTCGACCTGATCGCACGCCATCCGCAGCGCGGTGACCGGCAGCGGCGCATCGACGACCGGCAACTCTTCCTCGACCTGCTCCTCGCGGCAGACCAGCACGTGGCGCTGTTCTTCACCGGTCGCAGCGTGCGCGACAACGCACCGCTGCCCCCCTCGGTGCTGGTGTCGGAGTGGGTGGACGACGTGCTGGTTCCCGCCGCGGCGGCCAACCCCGACGACGCGGCCAGCCGAGACGCCATGCGCCGGCGCCTGGTCGTGGAGCACCCGCTGCAACCCTTCTCGCCCGAGTGCTTCGACCCGTCACAGCCCAGGCGCCAGAGCTTCGACGCCGAACTCGCGCAGGCGGTCAGGCAGGGGATGCAGGCCTTGGCCGAAACGGCTGGGCAAGAGGCTTGTGCCCGCCATGACAGCGCCGAAGGAGGTTCCCAAGGAAGTACTGAAGAAGGTGCCGAAGAGAGCGGCGACGAGGCAGCGGATCAATCCATCGATGAGTCCCTCGATGAGTCGTTGGAGGAGTCAGCCGAGGCAGGCCCACAGGCCCGTTTCTTCCGCGCCCCCCTGCCCCCGGTGGACGCAGGCTGGCACGAGGTCAACCTGGAATCGCTGGCCGAGTTCCTGCGGCATCCGGCCCAGTACCTGCTGCGCCGGCGGATGGGCCTGCATCTGGCCTGGGACGAGGAGGCGCCCGACGACGACGAACCCTTCGACGTCTCCTGGTCCGCGCAGCGCGCGCTGGCCGCACGGCTGGTGCCCCTGCTGGTCGCCGGCCAGGACCCCGAGGCCGTGGCGCGGGCTGCCCTTGCCGGCACCGAATTGCCTGCAGGTGATATCGGCGAGGCCGACCTGAGCGCACTGATGCCGACTCTCGTGACGCTGGCGCAGCGCTGGCGCACGCTGTCGGCGGCCGCGCCGCTGCCACCTCACACCGCACGCCTGACGGCCACGCTGGACGCGCAGCCCTGGTCCCTGCAGGGCCAATGGTCCGACCTGCGCCCCGAGGGCCTGGTGCGCTGGCGTGCCGCCGCGCTATCCGGCGCCGACCGGCTGGAGGCCTGGGCGCACCATTTGCTGCTGTGCGCCGACCCGCCCCCCAGCGCGCCACCGCGCACGGTGTGGCTGGCGCTGGGCAGCGAGCTGGCCTTTGCGCCAGTCCCCGCAGCCCAGGCCCGCGTGTGGCTGGAGGATCTGCTGCGCCTGTACCAGCGCGGCCTGCGCGAGCCGCTGCGGCTGTTCCCCAAGGCCTCCTGGGCCTATGTGGAGAGCAAGGGGTCGGCCAGCATGGCCCGCAACGCCTGGGCGCGACACAGCGGCTCGGGCGGCTCGAGCGGCGAGTCGCTGCAGCCGGCGCATCGCCTGGCCTGGCGCGGGCGCGACGACGCCCTCGGCGGCGACTTCGATGCCATCGCCCGCCAGGTCTTCGGCCCGCTGCGCTCGGCCATCGAAGGCGGCACGCTACCCGCAGCAGACCCGCCGGTGCCAGGGGACACGCCATGAGCAGCCACGACACCGAACTGCCCGTTTTCGACGGGCCCCTGGACGGCGTGCAACTCATCGAGGCCTCGGCCGGCACGGGAAAGACCTGGAACCTGAGCGCCCTGGTCGTGCGCCTGGTGGTCGAGAAGGGCCTGAGCATCGACCGCATCCTCGTCGTCACGTTCACCACCGCCGCCACCGCCGAACTGCGTGAACGCATCCGCACACGGCTGGCCGACACGCTGCGCCACCTGGCGCAAGGCGACCCGGCGCCGGAGGACCCCTTTGTCACCCCACTGCGCGAAGCCTGGCACCGGGCCGGCATCTACGAGGCCTGCGCACAACGCCGCATCGAAGGCGCGCTGCTGAACTTCGACGAGGCCTCGATCTTCACCATCCACGGCTTCTGCCAACGGGCGCTGGCCGACACGCCGGTGGCAGCGGGCATGCCGGTGGCGTCCGCACTGATGGCCGACGACCTGCCGCTGCGCCTGCAGGTGGCAGGCGACTTCTGGCGGCAGCACGTCGCCGCAGCGCCGATCGGGCCGGTGCTCGCGGGCGCGCTGCGCCGCCACAAGGACTCGCCCCTGCGCTGGGCGGCGCTGCTGAAGGCGCGGCTGGACAAGCCGCTGTCCCGGGTGGTCTGGACCGAAACCGACGACGCGCCAGCGCTTGACCTGAAGGCCCTGCATCTGCTTTTCGACCAGGCCCGCGCCCTGTGGCAGCGCGAGCGCGAACGCATCCTGGACTGCGTGCTCGCCTCGCGCAGCAGCCTGCACAAGGGCCACTACAGCGAGGCCGCGCTGCAGCAAGCGCGTGATGACTGGCAGCGCATGCTCGACGCCGGCGACGCGCTGCAGGCCCCGGCCCAGGTAGGCGACCGCAAGAAGGCCTCCCTGCTGGGGAGCGCCCGGCTGAAGCCGGGCAAGGGCAAGCCGCCGCCTCGGCATCACGACTTCTTCGCACTCGCCCAGGCGCTGCTGGACGCCTGGGGCGCCGCCGAGCGCGCGGGCGAAGCGGGCCGGCACCGGCTCCTGCGGCAGTTGCTGGAAGACGGGCCCCAGGCGGTGCGGGAGCGGCGCCGCCAGTTGCGGGCCATCACCTACGACGACATGCTCTACAAGCTGCACGAACGCCTGAGCGGTGCAGGAGGCGAGGCCTACGCGCAGCGTCTGCGCGAACGCTTCGTGGCAGCCCTGATCGACGAGTTCCAGGACACCGACCCGTTGCAATGGTCGCTGTTCTCGCGGCTGTGGGGCCACGGGGCGGCGCCGCTGTTCCTGGTGGGCGACCCCAAGCAGGCCATCTACGGCTTTCGCAATGCCGACCTGGCCACCTACCTCGCAGCCCGCAGCACCGCCTCGCGGCGCCACTGGCTGGGCGACAACCAGCGTGCCGACGAGCCTCTGGTGCGCGCCGTCAACGCGCTGTTCGGCGCGCACGAGGCCGCCTTCATGCGCGACGGGCTCACCTTCCAGCCCGTGCGCTTCGGCCGCAAGCGCCGGCCCGACTTCCAGGATGCCTCGGGCGTGCACCCGCCACTTCAACTGTGGGAGCTGCCCGCATCAGACGGCCAGCCGCCCAGCCGCAACCAGGCCCTGGCCATGTCCGCCGAGGCCTGCGCTGCCGAGATTGCGCGGTTGCTGCGCGAGGGGCATGCGGGCCGCATCACCCGCGATGGCCAGCCGCTTGGCGGCGGCGACATCGCGGTGCTGGTGCGCAGCCATGCGCAGGGCCGCCGCATGCGCGAGGCGCTGCAGCGCCTGGGCGTGGACAGCGTGGAGCTGTCGCAGGCCAGCGTCTTTGCCACCCCCGACGCGCAGGAGCTGTCGGCCCTGCTGCGCGCGGTGCTGGAGCCCACGCACGAAGGCGTGGTGCGCGCGGCGCTGTCGACGTCGCTGATCGGCCTGGACGCGGCCGCCGTGCTGGCGCTGGACGAGGACCCGGCCGCCCTGCCCGAGCGCATGGCCCGCTTCGCCGCCTGCCGCGAGACCTGGCAGCGTGCCGGCGTGGCCGCGATGTGGCGGCAGCTGTCGCTGGGCGAGGGCGTGCGCGAGCGGCTGCTCGCGCGGCCCGACGGCCCGCGCCGCATGACCAATGTGCTGCACCTGGTGGAGTTCCTGCACGGGGCCTCGCAGACCCTGGCATCGCCTGCCGAGGTGCTGCGCTGGCTGGAGGAGCGCCGGACGCAGGCCCGGTCGGCCGACGAGGCCGAGCAGCTGCGGCTGGAGACCGACCGCCAGCTGGTGCAGGTGGTCACCATCCACCGCGCCAAGGGCCTGGAGTACGGCCTCGTCTTCTGTCCCTTCCTCTGGGACGGTCACCGCTCGACAGCCAAGGACCCCTGGCGCTCCAGCCATGACGCCGAAGGCCAGCCGACGCTGCACTTCGACGGCCTGCAGGACGAGGCCCTCAAGGCGAGACTGCTGCGCGACAGCGCCGAGGAGGACGTGCGGCTGCTCTACGTTGCACTCACCCGGGCGGTGCACCGCTGCCATGTGGTGACCGGGCTGTATGCAGGAAAGAACCGCCAGACCGCGAGCAAAGAGAGTTTGAAGGCCATCCTGCACTGGCTGGCCGCGGGAGGCTCCACCACGGCCCAGCGCTGGCTGCAGTCCGATGAAGCAGCGTTGTCAGGCGAGGAGATCACTGCAGCCTGGCACGCGCTGGCCGTGGCCCATCCGTCGGACATCGCGCTGCGCCCCTTGCACCTGCCGCAGGACGAGCCGGCTGCGGTGACCGCCGATGAGCAGGCGAAGCCAGGCTCCACTGCCGCGACGGATTCGGCCCAACCGCTGCCCGACATCCAGGCCCGCACCGCGCCAGCCCGCCTGCCCCGCGGCCTCTGGCTGGGCAGCTACAGCCGCCTGGTGCACGGGGCGCGCAGCGAGGACATCGCCCCCGACCACGACGACCGCGTCGATGTCATCCAAGCCGCGCCAGGCCGGGCGGCTCGGCTCGACGGCAGCGACGACATCCTGGACTTCCCCCGCGGGCCCGATGCCGGGCACTGCCTGCACGCCGCCTTCGAGGCCGCCGACTTCACGCAGCCTGAAGGCTGGGACGCCGGCATCGCCCAGGCCCTGCGCACCAAGGCGCCGCGCCTGGACGGACTCACCATGGAGCAGGCCCACGCCATGCTGCGCCGAATGCTCGGCGACGTGCTGTCGACGCCCTTGGGCGACGGCCTGCGGCTGGACCACGTGCCCCGCGCGCGCTGCAGAGCCGAGTTCGAGTTCACCCTGCCTGCAGGCGCCCTGGACACCGTCGCGCTGCGCGCCGCCCTGTCCGAGCACGGCTATGCCGCACCGGTGCTGCAGGCGGCCACTTTGCAGGGGATGCTGCGTGGCTTCATCGACCTGGTGCTCGAGGACCAGGGGAGATGGTTCGTGGTGGATTGGAAGTCCAACCACCTGGGACGCACCCCCAAGGAGTACGCCGCCGCGGAGCTTGAACAGGAGATGGCGCGCCACCATTACCCGCTGCAGGCGCTGCTGTACACCGTGGCGCTGCACCGGCACCTGGCCTGGCGGGTGCCGGGCTACGACTACGAGCGCCACGTCGGCGGCGTGCGCTACCTCTTCGTGCGCGGCGTGCGTCCGGGCTGGCAGGACGAAGACGGATCGGCCACCGGTGTGTGGAGCACCCGGCCGCCCCGGGCCCTGATCGAGCGCCTGGACCGGCTGTTCAGCGCCACGGAGATGCTGACATGACGCACCCAGCCCCCTCGCCCCCGTTGCCCGACAGCACCCTGCCGGCGGCGCTCGCCGCCATGCCGAGCAAGCGGACCCCAGGTGCACCTGAACACGGCGACCGGACGAGCGAAGACGCGCTCGCCGACGGGATGGCGCAACAGGTGGAGCGCTGGGCGCTGCAACTGGGCGCCCTGCCCGCCGCGGCGCAGGCTGCGGCGGTGGCGGCGCGCGCCGTGTGCGCGGCCCTGGCCGAGGGCCACGTCTGCATCGGGCTGGACGAGTTGCCGGCGGGGCCTGTGGCGGCTGCCGCCGACGCTGCCGCCTGGCGCAGTCTGCTGAGCGCCTCACGCGTGGTGGCCGAGGTCGGGGCCGATGGAGCGCTTCTGCCCGACGCCCCGCGCTCGGCCCCGCTGTGCCTGGACGACCAGGGCCGTCTGGCCCTGCACCGCCTGCACCGCGCCGAGACCCGACTGGCACGGCGCATCGCGCAGCGCCTGCGCGACGACGCGCGGGCCCCCTGGACGCAGACGGCACACCCGGTGCCGGCGATGCTGCCCGGCGAGACCGCCGGCGCCGACTGGCAGCGCATCGCCGTGGCGCTGGGGACGCGGCAGCGGCTGCTGGTGGTCAGCGGCGGCCCGGGCACCGGCAAGACCACCGTGGTCGCCTGGCTGCTGGCGCAGGCGCTGGCCGCACAGCCCGGGCTGCGCGTGGCCCTGTCCGCCCCCACCGGCAAGGCGGCGGCGAGGCTGGCGCAGTCGGTGCAGTCCCGGGCGGCTGAGCTGCTCGAGGCCGTGCGCGCCGCGCTGCCCGCATCGGCACAGACCGTGCACCGCCTGATCGGAGCGCAGCCGGACGGGCCGGACCGCTTCCACGCCGGCAGGCCACTGCCCCTGGACCTGCTGGTGGTGGACGAGGCCTCGATGCTCGACCTGGACCTGGCCACACGCCTGTTCGACGCCCTGCCCGACAACGCGCGCGTGGTGCTGCTGGGCGACCAGGACCAGCTGGCCGCGGTGGAGGCCGGCGCGGTGTTCGCTGAACTGAGCGCCCACCCGGGGCTGAGCGAGGGCCTGCGGGCGGCGCTGGCCGGGGCCGTCGGAAGCACCCCCGACGCACTGACCACGCCCCCGCCTCGCGGCCCGGGGTTGGGGCCCGACCACACGGTGTGGCTGCAGCGCAATT
>Ga0315902_10001629_pt1 | contig 35862 bp, 30 predicted proteins | sample LakEriMetagenome_9_FD_203523 | JGI IMG/M metagenome (GOLD analysis project Ga0315902, IMG submission 203523) | Freshwater fungal communities from buoy surface, Lake Erie, Ohio, United States - Buoy 12 MA117 | ecosystem: Environmental > Aquatic > Freshwater > Lake > Lake biofilm | place: USA... | reverse complement strand
TGGTGATGCCCGGCCCCCTGTCAGAGGCCCAGGCGGTGGCTGCGCTGGCTGCATTGGCCCAACCCGCCCGGTTGCGCGTGTTCCGCGCCCTGGTGGGCGCAGGCCCTGACGGTATGACCCCGGGCGTACTGGCCGCCACCCTGGGCGTGCCCTCGTCCACCTTGTCGTTTCACCTCAAGGGCCTGGCCGACGCCGGCCTGGTGCAGGCCGAGCGCCAGGGCCGCCATCTGGTGTACCGCCCGCTCATCGCACAGATGAACGAACTCATCGCGTATCTCACCGATCACTGCTGCGGCGGCCAGCCCTGCGGGCTGGCCACGCTCACCCCTTCCACCTGCTGCTGACACGAGGTTCCCATGACCGACCGCATTCGCCACGTCCTGTTCGTGTGCTCGCACAACTCCGCCCGCTCCATCATGGCCGAAGGCATCCTGCGCAATATCGCCCAGGGGCGCTTTGTTGCCCATTCCGCCGGCAGCCACCCCGCCGATCGGGTGCACCCCATGGCTTTGCGCACCTTGGGGGAGATGCACCTGCCCACCGAGGGCTATCGCAGCAAGGACTGGGCCGAGTTCGCACAGCCTGGCGCGCCGACGCTCGACTTCGTGCTGACCGTGTGCGACAAGGCGGCCGGAGAGACCTGCCCGGTGTGGCCGGGGCAGCCCATGACAGCGCACTGGGGCGTGGCGGACCCGGCAGCCTTCCAGGGCACCGAGGAAGAGACGGCCAAGGTGTTCTGGGACACCGCCGCCGTGCTGAAGCGGCGAATCGAATTGATGCTGGCGCTGCCGATGGAGGCGCTGGACAGCCTCTCACTGCAGCAGCAGATGCGCGACATCGGCAAGCGCTGAGCGCCGACAAAGAAGAGCGCCATGGGCCTGTTCGAACGCTATCTGACCCTGTGGGTGGCCCTGGGTATAGGGGCCGGAGTCGCGCTCGGGCTCATCGTCCCAGGCATGTTCCAGACAGTGGCGGCGCTGGAAGTGGCGCACGTCAACCTGGTGGTGGCCGTGTTCATCTGGATCATGATCTACCCGATGATGGTCCAGATCGACTGGGGCGCCGTGCGCAAGGTGGGCCAGCGCCCACGTGGCCTGGCGCTGACCCTGGTGGTGAACTGGCTCATCAAGCCCTTCACCATGGCGGGCCTCGGGGTGCTCTTCTTCGAGTTCGTGTTTGCGGGATGGGTGTCGCCAGCGGATGCGCAGCAGTACATCGCCGGGATGATCCTGCTGGGGGTGGCCCCCTGCACCGCCATGGTGTTCGTCTGGAGCCAACTGGTTCGGGGCGACCCGAACTACACGCTCGTGCAGGTCTCGGTCAACGACCTCATCATGGTGGTGGCCTTCGCGCCGATCGCCGCCTTCTTGCTGGGGGTGACCGAACTCACGGTGCCCTGGACCACACTGCTGCTGGCCACCGTGCTCTACGTAGTGCTGCCGTTGCTGGCCGGCATGGCCACGCGCGCGGTGCTGCAGCGGCGGTCTGGGCTTGCGGTCAGCGCGTTTACCGCCCGGCTCAAGCCCGCTGCCGTGCTGGGCCTCATCGCCACTGTAGTGTTGCTGTTCGGCCTGCAGGCCACCACGCTGGTGGCCCAGCCTTTCATCATCGTGCTGATCGCGGTGCCTCTGGTGCTGCAGAGCTACGGCGTGTTCGCCATCACCTGGTGGGGGGCACGCTGGCTGAAGTTGCCGCATGACATTGCCGGCCCGGCCTGCCTGATCGGCACCAGCAACTTCTTCGAACTGGCCGTAGCCGTGGCCATCTCGCTGTTCGGCCTGCACTCTGGCGCCGCCCTGGCTACGGTGGTGGGCGTGCTGGTGGAGGTTCCGGTGATGCTGTCGCTGGTGTGGTGGGTGAACCAGCGGCACGGCCGCGCGGCGTGATGGTTGAGGCTCGAACCTCAAGCTGCCCGGCTTTGTCGATTCTTGCCCGACACGAAGTCAGAGGAGTTCAAGCGCAGGAGTCCAGCTGAAGTTTGTGGCCCCTCACTTGATCGCGGAGAGATCCCCACCCAGCTGCAACGTGGCGCCGGGCCGCAGGGTCCCGTTTCGCACCAACATGTAGGCGACTATCGCCGTCTTCTGACTGTCATTGAGTTTGGAGGGGTCGTCAAAGGGCATCATCAGTTGCAGGTATTCGAAGAGCCCTTTGGCATGCCCAAACTTTGCAATGTCGTGGCCCGGTCCCCAAATCGGGCGCGGAAAGACCGTTGCGTCACGCCCGGCCTTGCCATGGCATAGCGCACAAGCTTCCTGATACACCTTCCCGCCCAGGGCCACCTGGGCGCTGGCCCCGCTGGGAGGTGCAGGCGCCGTCTGCGAATGCGCACCCAGCGAGGTAGCTGCCGCCAAAACGACACCCAGGACGCGCGCGCGCGCCCTCGGTCTCGGCGGTCCCAGGACTTCTTTGCCTGAGGACTTTTCTCGCGCTTGAAGCACCGGGCCCATTCTCAGACCACCCGAATCTTGAACTTGGGAATCGCTCCGTTAGCCATGCCCAGCACATTCAAGGGAACGGTCTCGGGCTGGGTGTTGCCAGCCATGTCGATGCCTCGGGTCTCGATCACATGGTTGCCGGGACGGGCATCCCAGTTGAAGTCAAAACGCACCCAGGTGTAACGCCCCAGATTCGGGCCTTGGATGTGAGCCCGCTGCCATGGGCCGCCATCAACGCGGTACTCCACATCGCGGATGCCGTACTGCGGCGCCCAGGCATAGCCGCGTACCAGCTGGCGGCCTGCGCTCATGGTGGGCCACTCGCCCCGCTTGAGGGGGTAATTGACAGGAACTGAAGGAGACTTCTCCAACACCAGCGGTACCGTGATCAAGGTCTTGATGGGCATCCACATCACCATGGGGCCCTTGACGTCGGCTGGAGTGATGCCTCCAATGAACTCGTCGTTGGGACTGATGGCGGGCGCAGCGTAGGACGGCCCGATGTACGTTTCTCCGCGGGTGTTGAGCCGGCACCAGTGCTGGTGGCTGTCGATACGAATCTCGGTCAGCCACTTGATGGAAGCGGTTCCACCCCAGCCTGGCACCACCAGACGGACTGGCGCCCCATGGTCAGCTGTCAGAGGGTTGCCGTTCATGCGGAAGCAAACGCCGATGTCGTCCCCACGGGAGGTGAGCTCAGACACCGGCAATGGACGTCCCATGTCACTGCCATCAACGCCCGACCAGAACAATGCTGACTTGGCATCACGCTTGAGGCCCACCAAGCCCAGGATATGGCTCATGGGCACGATCTGCCACTCAGCCTGGCCCACGGCTCCCAGCACCCAGTTGCCGCCAGCCACTTCCTTCATGTCCTGCTGTTCCCAGAACAGACTACGCCCGTTACCGTGGCACTCCATGGTGGCGATGACGGTGCGCGAAGGCATCTTCATCAGGTCGTCGTAGCCGATCTCGATCGACCTCTCAACGGCGTTCCCGTGGACCTTCAGCTTCCAGTTGCGGGGGTCCAGTACGGGTTTGGCCTCGACCAGTGGGGTCGGGTAGTGATTTCGAACGTAGAACTCCTCGACGGGCGTCATGTAGGTGGAGAAGTTCCAGTAGTTGCCGCTGCGCACTGTCGCGCCAATGTTCAGGAGCCGCGAGTCGTCCTTGACCAGCACCCTGCGAGGGGGCGCCGCCGCAGGCGCAGCAGCCGGTGTCTGGGCTTGGGCCAGCGAAGGTGCTGCAGCTGCAGCGCCAAAAGCCGCCGCAGAGACGAAGAACTGGCGCCGATCCGCTTGGGGCCCGATACGCAAGGCCTCCTTGACCAGGTCGGCTTCTTTGGCCTGTTGCTTGGCTTCTGACATCTCGGTCTCCTCAAGTGTGTAGTGATGGGGCAGATTCACCTGTTCGCACGCCTGCGTTGCACGCCAGCGACGACCCGGGCCTCGCGCACTTACAAGCGCGGGTGAGCGCTGGTTGGCGCTGCTCCGGGTAAACGCTTTAGGCACGCGGGTGAGATTTCTGCAAGATGTGGGCCATGCGCAACTCGTGACATCCGTCCCTCATGGCGTCGCGCAATGGGACGGAGGGAATGTGTCGAAGAGGTAATCGACACCATCCAGATGACCCGTATGACGTTACGAAATCGAAACCGACGTCGGCAACTGCTGTGCTGGTTGGCCAACACTGGCCTGGCCGCCACGGCGGTGGGCTTACCCGACCATGCGGCAGCGGCAGTTCAAAGCGGACCACCGCTGCGCTTTGGCACGACGCCCGTGTTTCTGGACGACAGGCTGGCGCTGCTTGGGGTGTGGCAGTCCTACCTTCAGACGAAGCTGGGGCGGACCGTGACTTTCGTTCAGCGAGGCAGCTACAGGGAAATCGTTGATCTGCTGCTGACTGACAGGCTGGACGCCGCATGGCTGTGTGGCTACCCCTTCGTGATGTATGAACCGCGTCTGCGCCTGGTGGCCACTGCCATTTACCGCGGCCAACCGCTTTACCAGTCGCACCTCATCGTCCCGGAAGCCGATGCCTCCACAAAGGACGTGAGTCATTTGAAGGGCAGGGTTTTCGCGTACAGCGACCCTCTCTCCAACAGCGGCCACCTCGTGCCACGGGTTGAGTTGATGCGCTCCGGGTTGGAGCCCGATCGCTTCTTTCGACGTAGCTTCTTCACGTTCGGTCATCGGAAAGTGGTCGAGGCCGTTCGGGTTGGCTTGGCCCACGGCGGCGCAGTAGATGGGTACGTATGGGACACCCTTCATGCCCAGCACCCTGAGGAGACCGCCGGCTTGAGAGTGGCTTGGCGCTCACCAGCCCACGGCTTTCCACCCATCGTGACCCGAGCAGGCCTGCCGGCAGAAGACCGGGACGCGCTGGCCAGAGCACTCATCAGCATGGGCAATTCCGAGCCAGGCTCCACGCTGTTGCAGCGTCTCAACATCGATGGGTTTGAGCGTGTGTCCGCAAAGCAGTTCGCCAGCATTCGCGATCTGCTGAGAGTGCCCTCGAAGTCCAGAACATGAAGCTGGGTGACATTCCCTGGCGGATCAGGATTCCGCTTGTTCTCACCGCGGTCATTGTGCTGACCGAGTTGGTGGTCACGGCGGCCCTGGTCACAAGAGCGCTCCGGGACGCCCAGGTAGACCTTGAGACCAGCGCGCGCACCTTGGTCACGGTGCTCGGTCGATCACTGCGCGAGCCCCTGGTACGCGATCATCTTTGGCAGGCGTTCGAAGTCATCAGCACGCCGCTGGCTGCGCGTTCACCCGACAACCCTTTGCTGCGCATCGTGGTGCTTGACGCTGCTCAACTCGTCTTCGTAGCCACTGAGCCGCGCCTGATCCCGGTAGCCAGCGCCGCGAAGGAGCTACCACCCGTACTGGCCGAGATGGCCGAACGCTCGGCCCAGCAGCCCGGCCTTGTTTTCACGGCACAGGGCCAAGGTCGGGAGCGCGCCCTGGTAGCAGCAGCGCCTGTGCGCAGTGAGGACGGCACAAGACTTGGGACCGTACTCCTGGAGTTCGACGCCGCCGTGCATCAATCCCGACTGCTCAAGGCTTTGGGTGAGGTCGCTCTGGTCAGCGTGCCTGGTCTGCTGTTGCTCATACCGCTGGGCTGGTTTGCGGGGCAACGGCTGGCTCGCCCGCTTGAACAGCTCGCCCAGGCACTGGCTCGCGTGGGCCATGAACCACTGAACACCATCGGGGCCCAATTGCCCCCTCCCGGACGTGACGAGATCGGGCGTCTGTCGGCACAGGCGCAACTGATGCTGGAAGGCCTTGCGCGCAAGGAGGCCCTTGAGCAGGAGATGGTGGCCTCTGAGCGCTTGGCGGCAGTTGGAAGAGTTGCCGCCGCCATCGCACACGAAGTGAACAATCCCCTTGGGGGGATGCTCAACGCCATCGATACCGTTGGCCGCCATGGCCGACCCGATGCGTTCACGCGAAAGACGCTCGGATTACTGGAACGCGGGTTGCTGCAAATCAGAAGCACCGTGAGCGCGCTGCTGGTGGAAGCGCGACTGAACTCGCCAAGCCTCCAGCCCACGGACTGGGAGGACCTGCGATTGCTGGTGGAGCCTCAACTCGACGCGCGAGCTGTGAGACTGGATTGGCGTACGGATGAAGTGGCCGATCACGCAGTGGCGTTGCCGGCTCATGAGGTACGGCAGCTCGTGTTGAACCTGCTGTTGAATGCGGCCAAGGCCGCTCAGCCATGGGAAAACGAGAGTTCGGCCGTTGAACTCACAGTCGCACGTGCACCCGGCCTCCTGGCCATCGTGGTGGGAAACACGGGGCCGCCACTGTCCGCACAGTCGTTGTCCCGCCTCTTCGAGCCCTTTGTCTTGCCTCCAGGTCCGGACCTGGCCTCAGGATCAGGCCGCTTTGGACTCGGCTTGTGGGTCTGTTACCAAATCGTGCAGCGACTGCGCGGCCGCGTGGACGTCCAAAGCGAAGAAGGCTGGACAAGATTCTCCGTTTCGCTACCTGTGTCTGAGCCTACGGGTGACCGACCAGGTGAGCTCGCTCACATGACCTGACTCTTGGAAAATACATGCCAAGCTTGTGCCTGATCGAAGACGACCCCATCATGGGCGAGTCACTGTCTGACCGGTTTCAACTTGAGGGTTTCGACCTCGACTGGCACACGACAGCCGCCAGCGCCGCAACAGCTCTGAGGGCGCGCCGTTTCGATGCGGTGATCAGCGACGTGCGCTTGCCAGATGCGAGCGGAGCCGATCTCTTCGCAGATTTGCGCCGCGACATGGAATCAATACCGCCGTTCGTCTTTGTCACTGGCTACGGCTCGGTTGAAACAGCGGTGACCTTGCTGAAGCAGGGCGCTGCGGACTACGTCACCAAGCCTTTTGACATCACCTTGCTGGTGGACAAGGTGCGCCAGGTGGTCCGTGAAGTGCCGAGCCATGCACTGGCAAACGACACGGCTGAGGAGTCAGCGACCAAGGGACAAGTCGCTGGCGGTCGTCTAGGAATCTCACAAGCCATACGTGCACTCGAGCAACAGGCCCCTCGCATCGCCGCGCGCGCGCGAACGGTGCTGATCACCGGTGAGAGCGGTAGCGGCAAAGAAGTGCTGGCACGCCACCTCCATGAACTGGCACACCCTCAGGAAGATGCGCCGTTTGTGGCGGTGAACTGTGGAGCGATTCCGGAAACCTTGATGGAGGCAGAGCTGTTTGGCCATGAACGTGGGGCCTTCACTGGTGCCGATCGCCTTCGTAAGGGGCACTTTGAACAAGCCCGTGGCGGCACTCTCTTCCTTGACGAAGTGGCGGAACTCACGCCTGCTCTCCAGGTCAAGCTCCTGCGTGCGCTTCAAGATCGTCGTGTTCGGCGGCTGGGCGGAGATGTTGAGATCGATGTCGACCTTCGCTTGATCTGCGCTACGCACCGCGACTTACACGCCCTGGTGCAAGCAGGTCGCTTTCGCGAGGACCTTTACTACCGCGTCAACGTGGTGCATTTACGGGTGCCACCCCTTCGCGAACGAGCAGCGGACATCACCTGGTTGGCAGATCGAATGCTGGACCAACTGGCCACAAGCCTTGCAGAGTCGCGCCGCAGCCTCGCGCCCAGCGCACGGGCAGCGCTTCTGGCGCATCCATGGCCTGGGAATGTGCGCGAATTGCAGAATCGTCTGGAGCGCGCCTGCGTGATGACAGCCCACACGACGCTGACAGCTTGCGATCTTTTTGAACCGGATCAAGAAACCACTTCAAGAACGGAGGACCTGCCGAGCCTGGAAGCGTTTGTCGCAGAAGCTGAAGCCAGTTACCTACGGGCCGTATTGAGCCGGTGCGAAGGTCGGGTGGGCCAGACTGCAGCCTTGTTGAGCATCTCGCGCAAGACACTTTGGGAGAAGTCGCGTCGCTATGGCTTGCGAACGCAAGACTGAGGCCAGCAAAGGGTTTGGTGCTGGATGGGGAAAACGCGCTGGACCGGCGCATAAGGGTACCAGCCCGTGTCAGCCTACAGCTTGACCCCTCTGCTAAGTTTCAAGGCCCACTGAACGGCGAAGGCTCAGCCCCTTGGAATGAGACCTTACGTCACCGCCAAAAGCAACAGCCCGCAGGGTAGGCGGTCGATCAGCCCACGCACGACATGTGTCTGCCACCACTGGCGTGACCAGGGGGGCTCGGGCCGGTGGGCCACCACCACCAAGGCGGCAGATTCGCTGCGGGCGATCCTGACCAGTTCGTCCACGCAGGCCCCTTCGACCACCAACGCGTCAACCCTGAAGCCGCCGGTCCGCAGGGCATCCGCGCCGCGCTCCAGCACAAAGCGCACATGCGCACGCTCAGCAGCAGCCGCCTCGGGAAAGAAGTCCACGACCTCGTCTTGATCGCTGCTAGAGGCCGACCCTTGGAGTGCCGCCACCAGAAGAAAGACAGCATCAGGCCAGCGGCGAAGCGCCTCGGCGTGCAACAGCGCCTGCTGCGCATACGCCGTGCCGTCGTAGACCAGCAAGATACGCGGCACCACAGCTTGCGGGATTTCAGTTTCGGTCGAGAGGTTCAAACGCGGCTCCTTTGGGCACATGGGCCAGAGCAAGGGTAGTGACGGCTCGTGAAAGTTTCTTGACGGCGCCACGTACACGATCCAGCAGCTCCCCAACCATGAGCTGTCACGCCAGCTTCATCGAGGAGCGTCATCATTCGTGAGGGACTGTCCGGAGCACACGGATGGCCCACGCTCAGGGAGCGTCTTGGTCCAGCCACACCCTTGCCCATGAAGCTCAAAGAGGACTGGAGCGCAGATGACGCCAAGCGACTTCAGCAGATGCGAGCTGACGCGGGGTGGAGCCTGCCCGACTTGGCCAGGCGCGCATGCCTTTCAGTGGCTCAGGTGACACAGTTGGAGCAGGGCGGTCACTCGCACTTCTACACGGCGGCCATCAAGCAGTTGGCGGGGCGTCGCGCCGTTTGCGCTTTGGAGCGATGGACGCAGGTACGGCGACAACCGGCCCAGAGTCCAGTGGACGCTGAAGCCGGGGCCCCATCCCAGGTGGGTCCTGAGGCTGCGAGCGCTACTTTGCTCACCCCCTCGACGAGCACCCCATGAGTCACTTGCAGGAGCCCGCCAAGCATGAGTCTGCAGCGCATGGACGCTCTTGTCCTGTTCGGGGTCGTGTCCCGGCCTCCTCCCACCCACTGGGGTCCCTGCTGATCCTGCTGTCAGCGCCCTGCGTGCTCCCCATACCCGGCATTGGCAACGTCATGGGACTCGCGTTGATGGGTGCTGCCTGGTGCATCTGGCGCGGCACACCGGCGACCGCTTTTACAGGCCGCACCACCACCCTGCCCATGAACCCCCGACATCGGCGGCTGGTCAGGCGCTGGATGGCGCGGGTGGACCGTCTGGCTGCGCCGTGGTGCCGGCCCCGGCTGAACACGCTCGTGGACTTGCAGCCTCGGTCCTGGCGTGCCGCTTTCGCGGCCGCGCTGGTGGCGCTGATGGGCGTGTTGATCTTTCTGCCGATTCCGCTGGGCAACGTGCTGCCCGCAGCTTCGGTCACCACCCTGGGGCTGGGCCTCTCGCACCGTGACGGCATGGCGGCACTGTGGTCCGCAGGCCTCGCGGGGCTGGCATTGGCCTACACCGCGGCGCTGGGTGCAGGCGCTTGGATGTGGATCATCGCGCCTGTGGCGCAGCTGCTGGGGCTGAATCTCTAGTCAGGCCGCAATGAAATTACGGCCCCGGGCTGAACTCAGGGCCGCCATGACGCGCTGCTCCCCGTCATGTACACCGTGGCTGGCGGGGTCGCATGAGACGCCCACGGAAGTGAGCCAGGTCTGAAGGCGCTGGGCACCATGGGAAGTTCCAGGGGTGCCGTCAAGGGCTGCCAGCACCTGATTGAGCAGGTGGTCCACCCGCTCGTCACGGCCTTGGGCCAATTGCCACGCCGTCGGCAGCCACAGGGCGCAGGCCAGGCCATGCGGCACACCCTGCTCCAGGGTGACGGCATAAGACAGCGCATGCGCCAGCGCTGTGCGAGTTTGAGAGAAGGCAAAGCCCGCTTCCAACGAGGCCAACGACAGGGCCGATCGCGCGTCAGCGTTGGCAGGGTCGCAGAGCGCCACCGGTAACCAGGTCAGCACCTTGCGCGCGGCCGAGACGGCCAGCACGTCACTGAACGGATTGGCATGCCGATTCCAGATCGCCTCCAAGGCATGGGACAGCGCATCCAGCCCCGTGTCGCGGGTGACGGCAGCGGGACAGCTGTGCGTGAGCACAGGGTCCACAAAAGCGCCATCCGCAAAGCCGAAGGCTTCGTCGAAGGAACGCTTCTGGGCGGGCTCGACGTCGGTGTCCCAGACCGTGGCCCAACGGGTCACCTCGCTGCCCGTGCCGGCCGTGGTGGGCACCATCCACAGCGGCGCCAGGTCCAGGGCCGGCCAGGAGGCCGTACCCCGCAGTGCATCGGCCACCCGGTCGAAGCCAGCGGGATGCGTGCGGCGGCGTCCGTCCACCAACTGGTCCACCCGAGGTTCAGCCTCGACGGGCCGACAGCGCAACACCTTCGCGATATCCAGCGTGGTGCCGCCGCCCAGCGCGATCATTACGGTGTCGGGCTCTGCAGCCAGCACGGGCCAGACCTGCTTGGCAAATTCACGGCATCTGGCCATGCTGGACAAGCCGTCCGGCACCTCGACCCATGCGCGCAACCGGTGGCCAAGGTCTGAGGTCCACTGCGCTCGCCAACCCAGCGCGGTGGCGGGCTCGAAGGCCATGACGACCGCCGATCGCTCGCCCAGCCGCACTGCGATCTCGGAGGCACAGCCTGCGCCGAAGCGCACGTCCACCGGCATGCGCCACTGAAAGCCCGCAAAGCCCGGCGCCGTCATATGAACCGCTTGCGCAAACGAGCCGACACCAGGTCGATCAGGCTGACGCTGACCACCAGGATGATGAGCACGGCGCAGGTCTGTGCATACTGGAATCCACGGATCACTTCGAACAGCACCACGCCAATGCCGCCGGCGCCCACCATGCCCACCACGGAAGCCGAGCGCACGTTGGACTCGAAGCGGTACAAGGTGAAGGACAGCCACAGCGGGAGCACCTGGGGAATGACGCCGTAGACGATCTCCACCAGCGGGTGAGCTCCGGTGGCGCGTATGCCTTCCACTGGGCGCGGATCGATGGCCTCCACGGCCTCAGAGAAGAGCTTGGCCAGGGTGCCGGTGGTGTGCACGAACAAGGCCAGAACTCCGGCGAACGGGCCCAGACCCACCGCCACGATGAACAGCAGCGCAAACACCATCTCATTGATGGCGCGGCAGGCGTCCATGAGTCGCCGCACAGGCTGGTGTATCCACGCGGGCGACACGTTGGCGGAGGCTGCCAGCCCCAAGGGCACGGCCGCCAGCACGGCGAGCAAGGTGCCCCACACCGCGATGTGGAGCGTGACCAGCATCTCGCCCAGGTAGATGCGCCAGTCCCTGAAGTTGGGCGGGAAGAAGTCGCTGAGGTAGGTGGCGATGTTGCCGGCGTCGCGCACCAGATCCAGCGGCCGGATCTCCGCTCCCTTCCACGCCCAGCCCAGGAAGGCCAGCGCGGCGGCCCAGCCCGCGTAGTACAGCCAACCCGGGCGCTGCGCCGCAGCCCGTTCCTGCAACACGCGCAGGGACTGGGCGCTTGGCGAATGCTGCTGGGAAAGGGCGGTTCCGGCCGTCATGGGTTCACTTCTTCAGGGCTGCGAGCTTGCGGTCGATCTCGGCGATCAGCTTGGCCTTCTCGTCGGCACTGAGCTTGGCGTCGGCTTCCGCGCGGCCACGGTCACGGAACAGTTCCAACTCGCGGATGGGGATTAGCTGGTCGTTGTTCGAGGGGCGGAAACCGTCGTAGTCGTAGATCTTGTTGAGGATGGCCTTTTCCTGCGGGTCCTTGGAGGCGTAGTTCAGGACGAAGTTCCTGACCTTCTCCTTGACGGCAGGGTCCAGATCCTTGCGGAAGACGAACGGGTCGCTCGGGATCAGCGGGCTCTTCCAGAGCACGCGCAACTGCTGGAACAACTCGGGCTTGTTGGCCTCGAGCTTGCCCATGTCTTCGGTGTTGTTGGTGGCCACGTCCACCTGCTTGGCCAACGCCGCCTGGATGTTGGCGCCATGGCTGGCGCTGCGGATGGTCTTGAAGGCCGTGCGGTGGTCCACCTTGTTTTGCGCAAAGACGTAGAACGTGGGCACCAGGAAGCCTGACGTGGAGTTGGGGTCGCCGATGCCGAAGTTGATGTTCTTGGAGTTCTTCAGCACATCGTCCAGCGTCTTGTAGGGCGAGTCCTTGTGCGTGATCAGCAGCGCGTGGTAGCCATAGCTGCCGTCCTTGTAGCGGACCTGCGCAAAGATCTCGCCGTTGGCGCGGTCCACCGCCTCCATGGCGGCCTTGTTGCCGTACCAGGCCACCTGCACCTTGTTGAAGCGCATGGCCTCGATCACGCCGGCGTAGTCCGGGGCATAGAAGGACTTGACCGTCAGGCCGGTCTTCTTCTCCATGTCGCGGAAGAAGGGCTCCCAGCGCTCGCGCTGCACGCTGGCCGCGTCGGTGGCGATGATGCCGAAGTTGATTTCCTGGGCCTGCACGGCCCAGGACGCGGCCCAGGTGGCAGCGCCCAGCGACAGGGCAGCAAGGGAACGGACAAGACGTGTCGTCACGATGAGACTCCTCATGAGAGATGAAAACAATGAATCAAGCCGCGCGGGCTTCGGGGAACAGGCCGGCTTGTGCGGCAGAAGACGGAGACACCGCGAGTGCGCCCGGGGGCTGGACCTGCGGCTCGTCGTCAATCAGCTCATCGGCCGCGGTGCCGTACAGGTCGCGCAGGAAGGCCGGCGTGAGCGCCGAGGTCGGCCCGTCGAACACCAGCTCGCCCTGCCTCAAGGCAATCACCCGCTCGCAATAGCGACGCGCCAGCGCCACGTGGTGCAGGCTGATCAGCAAGGTCATGCGCCGTGTCTGGTTCAACTCGAGCAGCAGATCCATCACGCGCCGCGTGGACTCCGGGTCCAGGGAGGCCACGGGCTCGTCGGCCAACACCAAGCGCGCACCCTGCACCAGGCAACGCGCCACCGCGGCACGCTGCTGCTGCCCACCTGAAAGGGTGGACGATCGCTGGAAGGCCTGATCGGCCAGGCCGATGGCCTGCAACACATCCAAGGCACGGGCTCGGTCTTCCAGCGTGAACCGGCCTGTCAACGAGCGCCACAAAGGCGTCTGCGCGGCCACGCCTGTCAAGACGTTGGTGAGCAGCGGCAGACGGCCCGCGAGGTTGAACTGCTGGAAGATGATGCCGATGCCGTGGCGCATGCGACGCACCTGGGGGTCCAGACGTCCGCCTTGCTGCAGGCACTGCCCATGCACCTCGACCCGCCCGTCGCCCGCATCCAGCGTCTCCAGCCCGCAGAGTGCGCGCAGCAAGGTGGACTTGCCGGAGCCGGAGGCGCCCAGCAAGGCCACTCGCTCGCCGGGCTGGACCGAAAAGGACACGGAGGTCAAGGCCCGCCGTGGCCCGCTCTCCGTGTGAAATGTCTTGGCCGCTGCGTGAACGACAACGGCCGGTGTTTCAAATCCCTGCATTCGAGCAGGTTAGAGACCTGATGTGACAGGCTCGTGAAGCCTTGCGGGAAGACGTCACAAGCCTGTCGGGGCTCTCGATCAGAACTCGTACTTCAAGGTCACCTGGACGGCCCACTGCGACTCGCCCGCGGCCTGGCGCCTGACGAAGTCTTCCGTGCTGCCCAGGCTGTAGACGTACTTGCCGGCCGCGTTAAGGCCTGCGTAGTTGACGAAACTGCGGTTGGAGGGGAATCCGATCTCGTCGATGCGGCCCCACTTCTTGTTCAGCAGGTTGCCAAAGTTCAGGATGTCGAAACTTACCGAGGCGCGGTGCTTGCTGCTCAGCGCAGGAAGCTCTTGGCTCACCCTCACATCAAAGTTGTTCACCCAGGGAGCGAAGCTGTTGTTCCTGCCGACAATGCCGCCTCGGGCCGCGGACAGCGCCGGGTTGGCGTTGACGATCTCCCAGAACCTCGTCTCCTCGGCCGCACCGCCGCGGAATTCCACCTCGCCAGACCCCGGCGCGCTGGGGATGTACATCAGGTCATTGCCGCCCACACCATCACCGTTGAGGTCGTTGATGTAGGTCCAGCTGTACGGCTTGCCGCGCCGACCTTCATAGAAAACCCCTACCGAGGTCTTCTTGTTGGCCCAGAGGGCCTTGGACCAAGACATGCTGGCGCTGACACGGTCCTTGATCAGGTAGTTGGAGTTCTGCAGCACTTCTTCATTGGGGTTGAAGACGTTGCGGCCGTTCCAGTTGGAGTTGGCCACTGACGAGGTCAGCGGGCTCACTTCCTTGGCAGCGGTGTAGGTGTAGGCCACGCTCCAGCCGAAGCCTGCGGTCATGGGCTTGCTGATGGACAAGGTCACCGCATCGCCGCCGCCTTGTTCCGTCTCCTTGGCGAGCAAGACGTTGTTGAAGTTACGGTTGCGCAGTGTTCTGGCGTCAACCGCCGTCGCCCCCGTGCAGGTGCTGGCCGTGCTTCCACCCGCCGTCCAGCACGCAGGGTTGAAACCCTGGGCGTTGTAGAAGAGCTGACGACCGTCCGAGCCGGCTCGGGTGGATGCGCCCAGATTGAGGTGCTGGTAGTAAATGCCCGTGTTGGTCTTGGTGTTCATCCACTCCAGACCAGCCACCAAGCCGCCCACCACGGGCAGCTTGGGCAATTCAGCCTCCAACGCCAGGTTTGCCTTCCATACGGAGGGCTGCTCAAGCCCTGGAGAGAGGAAGTCCACGTTGGCACCCGGAGGCGAGCCGGTCAGGCCCGGCTGGGCAGCGGGATTGGGGCTGAAGGTCAGCTGGTTACCACCGTTGGCGGTGGCGCAGGCGCCGAAGTTGGCGCAGCTCAGGACTGCTGTGGCGATACCGGTGTTGGAGAAGGGGTTGGACAACCACACGTTGGCCGCCGCGCCCTGGAACAGGCCGACGCCGCCGCGCAACTGCATGCGGCGCTCGGCGTTGCCCAGGTTCCAATTGAAGCCCAGGCGTGGCTGCACCAGGGTGTTGCCATCCAGCGTGACCGAGTTGTCAAGCCCGAAAGCCGCTGCTGCAGCAGCGTTGTAGAGCGGCTTGGTCGGCACGCTCTGCTGGTCCACCCGCAGGCCCAGCATCAGGTTCAGGTTCTTGTTCAGCTTCCAGGTGTCTTGCAGGAACACGCCCATGTTGGCGTAGCTCCAGATCGCCACCGCGTCATTGAGCACACGGCCAGCGCGCGGCGCCTGTACCGAGTAAGTGGAAGGCTTGCCCAGACGGAAGTTCTCCAGCACGGCGGCCTGCACCGTGGCCGCATCTGCCGTCGCGCAGTTCACCGCACCAAAGCTGTAGGTGCCGTTCTCGCAGCGGAAGGTGTAGTTGCCGTTGGTGTCTTGCAGGAAGGCGTTGTAGACATCGTTGTCCGAACGGTCCAGACCGAACTTCAACTCATGCGCACCCAGGGTCCAGGTGCCTCCGAAGTAGGCGTCCACGGTCTCGGTCTGAAGCACGTTGAAGTGGCGGCTGCGCTCGGTGCCCAGCAGCAAGTTGCGCGTGCCGGTGGTCACCCCTGTGGTGCCGGCGGGCAACGCCCCGGTGAAGGCCAGCGTGACTTGCGGCAGCGCCACGCCGTTGACTGGCGTGGGCCGGCTGGCGTAGTCGCGCTTGGAGACCTTGGCCTCGGTACTGAAGTTAGGCGTCCAGTCAGCGAACCACTGGCCGACCACGCTGTCCAGCTCCTTCGCCTGGTTCCACCAATAGGAGCTCAGTGAGAGGGACGTGGGGCTGAAGCCCGCCAACAGCGGCTCGGTCTGCTCGGTGCGTGTGTAACGCACATTGGCGCGGTGGTTGTCGTTGATGTTCCAGTCCAGCTTGAGCAGCGTGTCCTTCACCGACAGGGCCAGGCCAGAGGGCACGGCAGCCGTGCCGGCATCAAACTTCCAGGTGTCTTTGGCGATAGCAACCGCGCTGTCGATGGCCGACTGCGTGATCCCCACGTTGGTGCGGCTGCTGCCCAGGGGGCCGAAGTCCGGGCTGGTGCGTGAGCTGCTGAGCTCTTCGTAACTGGCAAAGAAAAACAGCTTGTCCTTGAGGATGGGGCCGCCCAGAGTGAAGCCTTTGGTGTCTTCCTTGAAGGCTGGTGCGTCGAAGTAGGCGCCCGTGCTCCGGTTGAAGCGTTGGCCGACGAGCTGGTCGTCACGGGTCACGTAGTAGATGCTGCCCTTGAGGTCATTCGTGCCGCTCTTGGTGACGGCATTGATGTTGGCGCCGGTGTAGCCCTTTTGCGTGACGTCGTAGTTGCTCAGGTTGACCTGGACCGATTGGATCGCATCGATGGAGATGGGCTGCTTGAGCGTAGGGAGGTTGTTGGCCTCCAAGCCAAAGGTGTCGTTGATGTTGACGCCATCGATGGTGATGGAGTTGAAGCGCGTGTTCTGGCCTGCAGCAGAGATCTCCCCGCGCTCCTTGTCGGTCTGTGCCAGGCGGGGGTCGGTGCGGGCGTAGTCCTGCAGGTTGCGCTGGATCGAGGCCAACGACTGCAGCGTGGCGTTGTTCAGGTTGGTGCCTGCACCCATGTTGCTGCTGTTGAAGCGCTCGGCCGCCTGACCGGTGATCACCACCGTCGTCACGGGCATGCCCAGGCGCAGATCCACATCCACGGTTTCGGCCAGCGTCAGGAAGACGTTGTTGCGGCGCTCCGTCTGACCACCCTTGCTGACCGTCACCGTGTAGGGGCCGCCCACGCGCAGACCACGTGCCGCGTAACGGCCGTTGGCGTCAGTCGTGGCACTGCTGAAGGAGCGGGATTCTTCGTGCAGCACCGTCACCGTGGCGCCAGGTACCGGCTTGCCGTCAGCGCCCAACACCAGGCCGGCAACGGCACCTGTGGTGTTCTGGGCCAGCGCCGGTGCGGCCAGCACGACGGCTGCGGCCGCACTCACGGCGGTTCTGGAAAAGACGTGAAAAAGGGAGGTGGACACGCGAAATCTCCTGAAGGTGAAACCGGTTGACGTCTGGGGGCCATGTGGAGGCAAGGACCAAACCAACAAAGCTTCCACAAGATGCTTGCCAGTTCGCGCCCAGACTGAACACTCGGGCCAAGGCTAGGCTCCAAATGTGGCAATTCGGTGACGTCGGAGTTGGTTCGCCAGAGTTGGCGCCGTTGGGTGGCATGAGCCTGCTGTTGGTGTGTAGAGAAAACGACACTTTGGCTCGCCAGAACCCGCCGCAACGGTGCGCCACGAGAGATGCCAACGCTTCCGTCTGCGCCTGCTTGGTGGGGCAAGCCTGCTGTTGGAGACCCTTCATGCCGGCAACCCCCCTGGCCTGAATGGTCCGACTATTGCTATCCTGCCGGCCACCTTCGCAGGCGTGCCGTACCACATGGGCGCCGCCGCCGCGCCGCTCCGACCACGCCACCTTCCGAGGAGATCTCCATGCACCGCAAGCTCCTGGGCGCTGCCAGCCTGACCCTGGCTGCCACCTCCGCCCTGGCCGAGCCCGCCGTCGTCTACGACATGGGCGGCAAGTTCGACAAGTCCTTCAACCAGGCCGCCTATGACGGCGCCGAACGCTGGAAGAAGGAGGCTGGCAAGCCCTACTTGGAATTCGAGATCACCAACCCTACGCAGCGCGAGCAGGCCAAGCGCCGCATGGCCGAGCGCGGCGCCAACCCCATCGTGGCGATCGGCTTCTCGCAGGGCTCCACGCTGGAAAAAGTGGCCAAGGAATTCCCCAAGTTGCAGTTCGCGATCATTGACTCCGTGGTGCCGCTGCCCAACGTGCAGAGCATCGTGTTCAAGGAGCACGAAGGCAGCTTTCTGGTGGGCATGATGGCGGCTCTGGCCAGCAAGACCGGCAAGGTGGGCTTCGTGGGCGGCATGGACATCCCGTTGATCCGCAAGTTCCAGTGTGGCTACGAGCAAGGCGCCAAGTACGCCAACCCCAGGGCCCAGGTCAGCGCCAACATGACCGGCACCACGCCATCGGCCTGGAACGACCCGGCGCGCGGGGCTGAGTTGGCCAAAACGCAGTTTGCGGGCGGTGTGGACGTGGTGTTCGCCGCCGCTGGCGGCACGGGCATCGGCGTCTACCAGGCCGCCAAGGACGCGGGCAAGTTGGCCATTGGCGTGGACAGCAACCAGAACCACCTGCAGCCCGGCACCATGCTCACCTCCATGGTCAAGCGCGTGGACGTGGCGGTGTACAACGCCTTCAAGGGCGTGAAGCCAGGCGTGGTGTCACTGGGCCTGAAGGAAGGCGGCGTGGACTACGCGATGGACGAGCACAACGCCAAGCTGGTGAGCGCTGACATGAAGAAGAAGGTGGACGCCGCCAAGGCCGACATCATCAGCGGCAAGATCAAGGTCATCGACTTCATGACGAACAACGCCTGCAAGTGAGCGCCTGAAGTGACGTCGCCCGCCGTCCGCATGCGGCGGATCGACAAGCGCTTTGGCGCCGTGCACGCCAACCGTGGTGTGGACCTGACGGTGGCTGCGGGCACGGTGCACGGCATCGTCGGCGAGAACGGCGCCGGCAAGAGCACGCTGATGTCGATCCTGTACGGCTTCCATCCCGCCGACAGCGGCGAGATCGAGGTCCAGGGCCAGCGCGTGCGAATTGACGATTCACGCCAAGCCATCGCCCTGGGTATAGGCATGGTCCACCAGCATTTCATGTTGGTGGAGGACTTCAGCGCGCTGGACAACGTGATGCTGGGCGCCGAGCCGGACTGGCATCTGGGACGCGCCCGCGATCAGGCGCGAACGCGACTCGAAACACTGATGGGCAACACCGGGCTGCGTGTGCAGCTGGATGCCCCCGTGTCGCGCCTGCCCGTGGGCGAGCGCCAGCGCCTTGAAATCCTGAAGACGCTGTACCGCGGCGCACGCATCCTGATCCTGGACGAACCCACTGCCGTGCTCACGCCGCATGAGACGCAGGCCCTGTTCGGCACTTTGCGGCAGTTGCGTGCGCAGGGCACCACAGTGCTGCTGATCACGCACAAGCTCAAAGAAGTGCTGGCGCTGTGCGATGCGGTGACGGTGCTGCGAGCCGGGCAGGTGGTGCTGGACCGGCCCATTGGCGAGGTAACGCTGGACTCGCTGGCGCAAGCCATGGTGGGGCGGCAGGTAAAGCTGGGCCGGGCTACGACTCCACCCGCCGGCGTGGCCACCGGCATGCCGACCGAGACGCCCGTTGCCACGGCTGGCGGCACAGACATCCGTCAAGCGCAGACCATCAGCAGCCCGCTGCTGCAGGCCCAAGGCCTGTACCTGAACGATGCGCAGGGGGTACCCCGGCTGCAAGACGTCTCCCTGACGCTGCGAGCCGGCGAGATCGTGGGCGTGGCGGGGGTGTCGGGCAATGGGCAGAGCGAGTTGCTGGACGTGCTGGCAGGTCTGGCAGTGCCCCAGAGGGGCACGCTCGGGCTGGGCGGGCGACGCTTCGAGCCTGCACAGTGGCTGGACCCGACCACGGCCCGCGCCCTGCGCCTGGCCCATGTGCCGGAAGACCGCCACCGCCGCGGCATGGTGCTGCCCTTTGCGGCCTGGGAGTCTGCCGTGCTGGGCTATCAGAGACTGCGCCGCTACGGCCTGCATGGCTGGCTGCGCCGGCGGGTGATGCGGGACGACTGCGCGCAGGCGATGGATCGCTACGACGTCCGCCCACGCGCGCCGCTGCTGCGCACCTCCAAGTTCAGCGGCGGCAATCAGCAGAAGCTGGTCATCGCGCGCGAAGAGGCGCAGGCCCCGCGGGTGCTGCTGGTGGGCCAGCCCACGCGCGGCGTGGACATCGGCGCCATCGAGTTCATCCACGCCCGCCTGCGCGCACTGCGCGACGCCGGCGGTGCGGTGCTGCTGGTGTCATCGGAACTCGACGAAATCCTGGGGCTGTCAGACCGCGTACTGGTCATGAACGGCGGTCGCCTCACTGGCGAGCTGCCCATCGAGCAGTGCAGCGAAACGGTGTTGGGGCGGTTGATGGGAGGCTTGGCTGCAGCATGAGTGCGCCCGTTGAACTTCCGCGCTGGATGGACCTGCTGGTCCTGCCACTGCTAAGCCTCGCGCTGGCGCTGCTGGTGGCCGGCCTGGTGGTGTTGGCTGCAGGCTTCCAGCCCGCCCAGGTGCTGGGGCTGCTGGTCCAAGGCGCGTTCGGGTCCAAAGCGGGCATCGGCTATACGCTGTACTACGCCACCACCTTTGTCTTCACGGGCCTGGCCGTGGCCGTGGCCTTTCATGGCGGGCTGTTCAACATTGGCGGCGAGGGCCAGGCCATGATGGGCGGGCTGGGCGCGGGCCTGGCCGCTCTGGCCTGGTCGGCCCACCTGCCGGCTTGGGCGATGCTGCCCACCTTGGTGTTGGCGGCCGCGCTGTTCGGTCTGGCCTGGGCGGCCGTGCCGGCCGCGCTGCAGGCCTGGCGCGGCAGCCACGTGGTCATCACCACCATCATGTTCAACTTCATCGCCTCGGCGCTGCTGTCCTACCTGCTGGTGCACGTGCTCAAGGAGCCCGGCAACATGACCCCCGAGAGCCGTGCGTTCGCCGAGTCCGCCCGCCTACCGGGCGCGCACGAACTGCTGGGAGCCCTGGGCATCGAGTGGCCGCGCACGCCCTTGAATGCCAGCGTGGGGCTGGCCGCGCTGGCTGCGCTGGGCGTACACCTGATGCTGCGCCACACTCGCGCCGGTTACGCGCTGCGCGCGGTGGGTTTCTCGCCCGAGGCGGCGCGCTACGCCGGCATGGCGCCGCGGCGCGTGGTGCTGGGCTCGATGGCGCTGTCGGGCGCCTTGGCGGGCTTGGTGGGCGTCAACGAGATCGCCGGGGTGCACGGGCGGCTGCTGCTGGACTTCGTGGCCGGGGCCGGCTTTGCCGGCATCGCCGTCAGCCTGATCGGTCGAAACCACCCCGTGGGGGTCGTGCTGGCCTCGCTGCTTTTCGGCGCGCTGTACCAGGGCGGGGCTGAACTGGCCTTCGAGATCCCCGGCTTCTCGCGCGACATGGTGTTCATGCTGCAGGGCCTGATCGTCCTGTTTGCCGGCGCCATGGCACAAGTCACTGCGGCGTGGTTGGCGCGGGGTTGGACACGTCGGCAGCGGCGCCGTTCGCCAATCGCGGAGGCCAGCGCGTGACAGAGTGGCTGGACCCCACCCTGCTGGGCACGCTGGTGGCCAGCACGCTGCGCGTGGCCACGCCGCTGATCCTGTGCGCGCTAGCGGGCGTGCTGTGCGAGCGCGCCGGCGTGATCGACCTGGGCCTGGAAGGCAAGATGTTGATGACGGCGTTCGTGGCCGCCAGCGTGGGCTCGGCCACTGGCTCGCCCGCACTCGCGCTGGCCGCGGCGCTGGCCGTGGGCATCGCGCTGTCCATGCTGCACGGCTACGCGTGCGTGAGCCACACCGGCGACCAGGTGGTCATGGGCATGGCCATCACCATGACCGCCGCCGGGCTGACGGTGGTGCTGGCCATCGCCTGGTTCTCGCTCGGCGGGCAGACGCCACCGCTACCCGAGAGCGTGCGCTTTGCGCGGTGGTTCGAAGGCGCGGCCAATGCCGCCGCTCAGGTGCCCGTGGTGGGCGGTCTGCTGCGCTTTGGCGCGCTGGCGCTGCTGGGCCACACCGCCTTCGTCTACGGCACCTTTGCGCTGGTGCTGGGCGCCTGGTGGCTGCTGTACCGGACCCGCTTCGGCCTGCGACTGCGCGCCGCTGGCGAGAACCCCGCCATGCTGGACGCGGCCGGCGTGTCGGTGACAGCCCTGCGCTACCAGGCACTGGCATTGAACGGCATGCTTGCTGCCCTGGCCGGCGCCTACCTGGTGCTGGCGCAAAACCCGGGCTTCATCCCCAACATGACCGCCGGGCGCGGCTACATGGCCCTGGCCGCGCTGATCTTTGGAAAGTGGCACCCCGTCGGCGCGCTGTGGGCCTGCCTCCTGTTTGGTTTTCTGGACGCCGTGGCCATTCGCCTGCAAGGCGTCGCGCTTCCGACCGCTCTAGGTGGCGGTGAGGTCCCGGTGCAGGCCATCCAAGCCCTGCCCTACGTGCTGACCGTGGTGCTACTGGCTGGCTTCATTGGCAGAGCCCGGGCGCCGCGGGCCTTGGGGGTTCCGTATGTCAAAGAACGTTGAGATGAGCTTGGACCCTGGCTGGCTTGGACCTCTTTGGGACGCCGCCCGTCGGGTGCGGGCTCACGCCCACGCCCCCTATTCGCGCTTTGCGGTGGGCGCGGCGGTGCTGGACGAGCAGGGCCAGGTGCATGCGGGCTGTAATGTGGAGAACGCCGCGTACCCTCAAGGCTGGTGCGCCGAAACGTCGGCGCTGGCGGCCATGGTGTCGGCCGGCGGTCGGCGCGTGCAGGCGTTGCTGGTGGTGGGCGAGGCGGCGGATCCGGTGACGCCCTGCGGCGGCTGCCGGCAGAAGCTGCGAGAGTTTGCCGCCGAAGACTGCCCCATCATCGTGGCCGACAGCCGCGAGGTGAGGGGCCGCTACACCTTGGGGCAACTGCTGCCTGTCGGTTTCGGGCCGCAACATCTGAGGCAAGGCCCAGGCGATATCCACAGCAGCAGCGCGCCTGCACCCGATGCTGACGCGGCGCCCGCACCTGCTCCTTCTGCTGCGCCAGCTCCTGACACCAACGCCACAAATCACGCTGGCCCTCAGACCCCGCCATGACGACGCCTGCTGCCCACCTCGCCGATCCCATCACCGCCTCGGCGGCCACGTTACGCGCAACCGGGCGCGCGCCCCGCATCGCCGTAGTGCTGGGCAGCGGCTGGAGCGGGCTCACGGGGTGGGTGGAAGGCGCCGTGGAGGTGCCCTACGCCGAGCTGCCGGCATTTCCCCGGCCCACGGTGGGCGGGCATGCGGCGCGGGTGGTGCTGGGGCGGATCGGTCCGCACGAGGTGATCCTGCTGGCCGGGCGCAAGCATGCGTATGAGGGCGGCCGAGCCGATGGCATGAACGGCGCCATCCGCACGCTGGCCGCGCTGGGCGTGCAGATCCTGGTGCTGACCAACGCCGCTGGCAGCCTGGACCCGGCCGTTGCGCCCGGTGACCTGATGCTCATCACCGACCACCTGAACCTGCCCCAGCTCTCGCCGCTGTGGGACGAGCGCGATGACCGCCGCTTTGTCGACATGACCGACGCCTACGACCCCACCTTGCGCTCCCGGGCGCTTGCAGCTTCGGCGCGGCAGGGCGTGGCGCTGCACGAGGGGGTGTACGCCTGGGTGGTGGGGCCACAGTTCGAGACGCCGGCCGAGATCCGCATGCTGCGCACCCTGGGGACGCGGGCGGTGGGCATGAGCACGGTACCCGAGACCATCGTGGCTCGTCATGCGGGGCTGCATGTGCTGGGCCTGTCGATGGTGACGAACATGGCCGCCGGCATGGCGACACAGACACTCAGCCACGCCCAGACCCTGCGCCAGGCGCAAGCCGCAAGCGAGCGCGCCTGCGCGGCGCTGGCAGCCATCATCCAGGCTCTGCAATGAGCGCTTCCAGGCCCCGTGACATGACGCCTGAATCCCGCTTGCCTCCGACAGTTGACAGCGACCCAGCAGCCAGCGCACGCCTGGCCCTGGCTTGCCTGGACCTCACCAGCCTGAACGACGGCGACACCGAAGCCGACATCGCCCGGCTGTGCCGCCGCGCCACGGGCCCGTTCGGTCGCACAGCGGCGGTATGCGTGTGGCCGCGGCTGGCCGCCTTCGCACGGCGCGAACTGCCCGCCGAGGTGGCCGTGGCAGCGGTGGCGAACTTTCCTGACGGCAGCGCCGACACCGCGCGCACGGTCGCTGACGCGCAAGCCATCGTGCAGGCCGGCGCCCAGGAGGTGGACGTGGTGCTGCCCTACCGGCAGCTCGACGCCGCCCCCGCGCTCCTGGCAGCCGTGCGCCGCGCGTGCGAAGGGCTGCGACTGAAGGTCATCCTGGAGACGGGCGAACTGGCCGACGAGGCACAGATGGTGCTGGCCTGCCGCATCGCCCTGGACGCGGGTGCCGACTTTCTCAAGACCAGCACCGGCAAGGTGCAGGTGAACGCCACACTGCGGGCCGGCCGCGTCCTGCTGCAGGCCATCGCGGCCGACCCCAGTGCACGCGCTCGTGTGGGCTTCAAGCCCGCCGGTGGCATCCGCACGGTAGCTGACGCGCAGGCCTACATGGCGCTGGTGCGAGGGATGCTCGGTGACACAGCCGTGTCACCACTGCGCTTCAGAATCGGTGCCAGCGGCTTGTTGGACGACATCGAGGCGGTGCTTAGAGGAAGTACCGAGGGCACCGCCGCCAGCTCCCAGCCTTCAAGCTACTGAAGCACCGCGCCTTCCAGCGCCTCTGCGCGTACCGTCCGTGAACCCCAACGCCGGCTCCCAGACGCTGGCAGTCCTTGAAGAGATCGCCCCCATGCAACCTTCACCCACTCGCCGCCCAGCCCGCTTATGGACCTTGCTGTTCAGTGCGGCCCTGCTGGCAGGTTGTGCCACCGCACCGGTTACCACCACAGCGCCCACCGATCCCGTGACGGTGCGCCTGATCGCCTTCAACGACTTGCACGGCCACCTCGAGGGCACAGGGCTGACCCTGCCCTGGCCAGACCCTTCCGACAAGGCCAAGGTACAACGGCTGAGCGCGGGTGGCGCCGCCCATCTGGCCGGGCTGATGCAGAGCCTGCGCGCAGGCGCCCGGCACCACCTGACCTTGAGCGGCGGCGACATGATCGGTGCCACGCCACTGGTGTCCGCACTCTTCTTCCACGAGTCCACCATCGAGGTGGCCAACCGTATGGGTGTGGACATTGGTGTGCTCGGCAATCACGAGTTCGACGCCGGTCAGGAAGAACTGCTGCGAATCCAAAATGGGGGTTGCGCACCGAACAAGCCTGAATCGCCCATGGTGTCCTGCGCGCTGGGGCGCTTTGAGGGCGCGAAGTTTCAGATGTTCGCTGCCAACGTGCGCAAGGGCGACGGCACCACCTTGTTCCCCGCTTCGGTGGTGCGCGAGTTTGGCGGCATCCGCGTGGGCTTCATCGGTGCGGTGACCAAAGTCACACCGGGCATCGTCGTGCCGTCCGGGGTGGCGGGCCTGAAGTTCCTGGACGAGGCCGCTTCAATCAACGCCGAAGCCGCGCGCCTGAAGGCGCAGGGCGTCGAGGCGCTGGTGGCCGTGATCCATGAAGGCGGAGATACCGGCACACCAGGCCTGCCGATGGAGTGGAACGACGTGGGTTGCCCCCGACCGCGCGGCGCGATCTTCGAGATCGTGCGCCAGTTGACGCAGGATGTGGATCTCGTGTTCTCGGGCCACACCCACCAGGGTTACCGCTGCCTGGTGGACGGCCGCCCCGTGCTGCAGGCCACCTCGTTCGGCCGCGGCGTCAGCGTGGCAGATATCGTGCTCGACCCCAAGACGCGTGACATCGACCGCGCCCGCAGCACGCACCGCAACCTGCCCGTGTTCAACGAGCGCAGCGACCCCGCCCTGCGCGAGGCCATCATCGCTGCGGAGCCCGCCCCCTGGGCGCAGGCCCTGCGTGAGGCCAAGCCTGTGCCGGCCGTGGCAACACGTGTGGCCGAGTACGCGCAGGCTGCCAAGCCTCGGGCAGAGCGCCCTGTCGGACGGATCGGCGGCAACTTCGAGCGCGCGGGCCGCACAGACTCCAGTGCCGGGCGCCTGGTGGCCGACGCGCAGTGGCTTGCCACCCGCGCGCCGCAGTTCGGCGGTGCCGAAGGAGCGCTGATGAACCCTGGTGGCATCCGTACCGACCTGCGCTGCTCTGCGGCCCCACCCTGCACCGTCACCTACGGTGAGGTGTTTGCCATGCAGCCCTTCGGCAACAACCTCGTGGTGATGACGCTGTCAGGCGCCGAACTCAAACAGATGCTTGAGGACCAGCAGCGGCCAGGACGGGCATCGCCTCACTTTCTCATTCCCTCAGCTTCGATGACCTACACCTGGCATGCCAATGCAGCCTACGGCAACAGGGTGCGGGACTTGCGGGTGGGCGGCCTGCCGGTGGACCCTGCGCGAGATGTCCGCATCACCGTGAACAGTTTTTTGGCTGAAGGCGGCGACGGCGTGTCAATGCTGCGCCAAGGGCGCCAGCGCATTGGCGGCATGCTGGACCTGGATGCCCTGGTGGCCCATCTGTTGGCCACCAGCCCTTCTCCAGACCCGAAACCGCGAATCCAGTGGATCGAATAAGTCCGCTGAAGACCATTTCCATTCCGTGCCGAACTCCTAGCCCCCCGCTGCCCATGAACCGACTCACGCTCGACTGCGCGAAGCGAACCCACGCCCTTCTGATCCATGCAGCGCTGGGCCTTTGCGCCCTGGCGCCCTTGACAGCCCACGCCGTCGACGTACCCAATCGCAACCCTCCCCTGGAGGAGCGCGCCATGCGGGAGAGCCGTGAGGCGATCAAGAGCAACCAATGGGAGCGGGCCGTGGCCCTGCTGCAGCCTTACCTGCTCGCGCACCCGCAGGATGCCGATGGCCACAACCTGCTGGGCTTCAGCCTGCGCAAGCTCGGTCGGCACGCAGAGTCAGAGGCAGCCTACGATCGCGCGCTCACCATCGACCCGGGCCATCTGGGTGCTCACGAGTACCGTGGTGAGCTCATGCTGCTTCTTGGACGCAGAGAACAGGCGCTCACGCACCTGAAGGCGCTTGAGCGTCTTTGCGGTCAGCAGTGCGAGGAGTACCAGGAGCTGCGTCGCGCCCTGGACGCCAAACCGCAGGCCCGGCCCAAGCCCCGCTGGTGAGGGCTCAGCAGCCTGCCCCTTACGGGGGCGTGTTGTGGTCGCGCTGAAAGGGTCGCGGCGTCAGCGGGAACCCAGCCACGAAGGCAGCGCGGTAGCCAGCCAGGGGAAGGCGGCGATGAGCAGCGTGCCCACGAAGATCGCTCCCATGGCGGGCGCCACCGACGCCGCCACGTAGCGCACGCTCTTGCCGAACATCGCCGAGGCGAAGTAGATGTTCAGCCCGGCGGGCGGACACAGGAACCCGACTTCCATGGCGGCCAGGAAGATGATGCCAAAGTGGATCGGCTCGATGCCATAGGCTAGCGCCAGGGGCAGCAGCAGCGGCACGAGCACGACGATCGCGGCGTAGATCTCCATCAGTGCCGCCGCAGCAAATAGGAACAGGCACAGCGCCAGCATGAAGACCCATTTGTTCGGGATCACGCCCTGGACCCACTGCACGGCGGCGTCTGGAACGCCGGCGTCGACCAGAAAGTTGGTCAGCGCCAGCGCCATGCCGAGAATCAGCATCACGCCGCCGATGATCTGCGCACACTCGGCCAGGCATTCGCGCAGCCGCTCCCAGGGCAGCTCTCGGTGCCCAAGCGCCTGGGTCAGCACGGCGTACAGCGCCGTCATCGCCGCGCTCTCGGTGGGCGTGGCCAGCCCGCTGGCCAGGGTGCCGATGGCCACCAGCGGCGCACCGAGCTCCCATTTGGCAACCCAGGCCGCGCGGGCAGCGGCGCGCAGGTCCGCACGGCTGGCTGCTGCCATCGTTGCCCCCGCTGCAGCATCCGCCGACGCCGCCGCATCTCGCCTGAGGAAGTTGCCCAGCAGCAGCAGGCACGCCACCATCACCAGCGCCGGCACCAACCCGGCCAGGAACATGTCGAGGATCGGCACCCGTGCCACCACTGCCACCATGATCAGGGGCACCGAAGGCGCCAGCAGTACGCCCAGCGCACTGGCGCTGGTGACCAGCCCGATGCCGCGCCGCTCCGGGTAGCCCGCACGCAGCAGCAGCGGCAGCAGCAGGCCACCGACGGCGAGGATCGTGACGCCGCTGCCGCCGGTGAATGCCGTGAAGGCCGAACACAACATCGCGGTGGCGAGCACCGTGCCGCCAACGCCGCCCCCGAAAAGCGCGACGAAGAGCGCACCCAGACGCTGCGCAGCACCGGTGCGCGCGAACACCAGACCCGCGAGCGTGAACAGGGGAAGCGCTGGCAACGATGGGTTGACCGTGATCGCATAGTGCGACAGCGCCACCGAAGCCAGCGGCAGACCATCGCCCCAGAAAAGCAGCAGCGCCAGGCCGCCGAGAAAGGCAAAGATCGGCGCACCTGCCAACAGCGCCGCCACCAGCAGCAGCACGGCCAGCGCGATGGGCACGACCTGGCCGTCGAAGCCCAGGCCGAGGGCGATGCCGGCACCGGGCGCGGCGAGCGCCCAGAGCCAGCGCCACCCGATGCGGGCCGAGCAGCGCGCACCGAGCTTGGCGCCGAGGAGCAGGAAGCCCACGGGCATCACCGCCTGGGCCCACCAGGTCGGCATGCCGTAGGCGAGTTCATGGGCCGCCGAGATCTCGGTGGCGACGAAGCGGCCGCTGGCCAGCGCCAGCAGGCCGCACACGCCAGCCGAGGCACCGTGGGCGAAGAGGTGCAGCCGCTGTTGCCAGACCGCGCCAACAAACTGCGCCAGGCTGCTGCCGAGCGTCGTGAGGTGTCCGTGGCGCTCGGCAGCCAATGCGCCGGCCATCGCCAGCACGAGCCCGAGGTGCTGAACCAGAACGGGCGCGTTGTCGATGCCGCGGCCCAGCGTGGGCCGCAGCGCCACCTCGATCGCCGGAATCAGCACCATCAGCGCGAGCGCCAGCGAAGCCAAGGCGTTGTCAACTGACCAGCGCACCGCAGCCGAAGAAGGCGCCGGCTGCGCCGTCGAAGGGCTCGTCAACTCAGCGTCCCCGTGTGGCGCGGAAGGCCTTCAGGTGAGCGAAGACCTCGTCGAAGGTCTCGGTGGGCACCATCGTGCCGCGGATGCGCGGGTACAGGCGCTCAGCAAGCTGATCCCACTCGCGCATCTGTTCCGCGTTGGGGCGGTTCACGACGAGCCCGCGCTTCTTCATCGCCTCCACCGCCTCGTCGACTTCCTTGCGGGCCTGCGCGCGCATCGCAATGCTGGCGCTTTCGCCGCTCGTGCGCAGCGCCTGCTGCGCCGCGGGGCTCATCGTGTCCCAGGCCCGGCGCGTCAGGGCGAGGGCGCCCACGATCGGCGCCCAGTTGATCTCCAGCATGTGCGAGGCTGTTCCGAAGACCTGCGTGGCCAGAGCGAAGTACGGCGTCGACGGGACGACGTTGATCATCCCGGTCTGCATGGCCGGCAGGATGTCGGTGGTCTCCAGGGGAACCGGCGTGTAGCCCAGGCTCTTCATGATCGCCTGCTGCTCGGGTTCGCTGCCCCAGGCAAAGAACTTCATGCCCTTGTAGTCGTCGGGCCGCACCGCCGGGTCTTTTGAGAAGAAGCGCACCCAGCCGGCGTCGCCCCAGCCGATGATGACGAAGCCGCGTTCGAGCACCCGCTTTTCGATCGACGGACGCATCTTCTCGCGTACGTGGTCTACCTCCTCCCAGCTGCGAAACAGCAGCGGAAGGTTCTGCAGCGCGGCGATCGTCGGCTCGATGTCGCGAAGGCCCACCACGGAGATCAAGCCTCCTTGCAGCTGTCCGATCCGCATGCGCCGCACGATCTCCGCCTCGCCGCCCTGGCTGCCGTCGGTGAAGACCGCGAAGCGCGCGGCCGCACCCTGAGCGCCGCGCCAGGCCTCGCCGATCTCCAGCAGCTTCTGGTGGTACAGCGAGTTCTTCGGCACCACGCTGCCAATGCGCAACTGCACGGCTGCCTGCGCGAGCGGTGCGGCGGACGGAAGAACCAGCCCACCGCCAGCGGCCAGGAGATGTCGACGTTGCATGTACAGGGCTCGGCTTTCAGAAAAGGTCATCGATGGAGGCCAGCAGCCAGCGCGCGCGTTCGGTCATCACCCGGGTGCTGAGGTCAGCTGCGCCAGCGTCGCCTGCTGTGGGGGTCTCGAGCGCCAACCGCAACCAGCGTTCGAAGGCGGCGCGGTCACCCGAGGGTTGGGCCAGCGCCTCGGCCATGGCCACGTACACCGCCGCACGCGTGCGGCCGGCACCGGCCAGGGCTTGGTCGAAGTAAGCCATGGCCTGCGTCCGTGTACCGCCCGGCCGCGAGGCCTCGAGTGTGCCGAGCAGGGAGGCCAGGGCACCCTGACCATGGCCGGGGTCGGCTGCATGGGCGGCCTGCGCCAGCGCCACGGCCAGCGGGAGGTCGGCCACGATATCGGGCCGGTCCTTCGACAACGAGATGGCTGCTGCCCAGGATGCAGCAGCCCAATAGGCCAGGCCCACCTGCGCCGACGGGATGCGCACACCAGCCGGACCCTTGGCCAGCGAAGCACGCAAGCCCGGTTGCGACTGTTCAAGCGCCGCCATGGCGTGGCGATGCGCGCGCTCGTACAGGCGAGCAGCACGCTCGCGCATGCGCTGGGCGGCACGAGAGTCGCTGCTCTCGATCCGGTCAGCCTCGAAGGCCACAAAGGCGTAGGCGTACTGCGTGAAGCTACCAGCCACCGACTCAGCCAGACTGATGTGGCCGGGGGTCTGCAGCAGCAGGGACTCTGACAGCTTCAGGTAGAAGGGCGCCGCGTCCCGCGCCAGCAGCAGGTCATCCTCGTCGGCCCGGCCCTGGGCAGCCAGCGCATCCGCCACGCCGCTCAGGAGCATCTGCCGCGGTGAAGCGCACCCCTGTATGCACAAGATCAGCAAAAGCAGGATCGACACCCTGCGAAAGAGTTGATTTCTCACTGCCTGCCGATTTTGGTGCCTGATCTTGAAACTTCCGTGACAGCCTGGTGACTTGCGTCATGCATGCAGGGTCGTCAGATACCCATCGCTCAAGCTGCAGAGGCCGCACTCCTGCCATGCGTTGTCACGACTTCGTCACGGGCCGCTCCGAACATCCTCCAAGGGCTGCAGGATGCTGCTGCCAGCGGCGCCGCCTGAACCCCCATGCTCCACGATCTCCGTCTGAGCCAACATTCAACGGCCATGCAATCGCCTGTTCAGAAGCTGTCCGCCACGGGAGACTTCCCAGCAACGCTGGACCTGGTCTACTTCCGTGCCGGAGGGGGTCACCTCGCGGCCGCCCGGGCGCTTCAGGCCCGGTTGGCCGTGACCCACCCCCTGTGGAGGATCAGGCTGGTCGACTTGTTTCAGGTGCTGGATCCGGACCTGCGGTTCCGCCGCCTCACGGGGTTCGCGCCCGAGGCCTACTACAACAAACGTCTGGCGACCGGGTTCACCCTCGGGCTGGCCGCGGAGTTGCGGGTGCTGCAAGCCATGATCCGGGCGGGTCACGACTGGATGGTGGAGCGTCTCGTACGGCATTGGGAGCGGACGCGGCCCGACGGGGTGGTCTCGCTCGTACCCAACTTCAACCGGTCTCTGGGCCAGAGCCTCCAGGCCCTGGGCACGCGCCCAGCCTTCGTCACGGTGATGACCGATCTGGCGGACTACCCGCCGCACTTCTGGGTGGAGCCCGGCTTCACGGACCACCTGATCTGCGGTACCGACCATGCCGTCGAACAGGCCCTCTTGCAAGGCATGCCAGCGCACAAGGTGCACCGTGTCGAAGGCATGATGCTGGCACCGGGCTTTCACCACACTGTCGTGGACGACCGTGCGGGGAGGCGGCGACAGGTGGGCCTGGATCCACAGGCGCCGGTGGGCATCGTGATGTTTGGCGGTCACGGCTCGCGAGCCATGCTGCGCATCGCTGCCGAACTTGATCATCTGCCACTGATCCTGCTGTGCGGCCACAACGATTCACTTCGACAGTCTCTCGCTGCACAGCGCGCCAGCGCACCCCGCCGCGTGCTGGGGTTCACTGACGAGGTCGTGCAGTGGATGCGCATGGCCGACTTCTTCATCGGCAAACCCGGACCCGGGTCGATCAGCGAGGCCCTGCATTGCGGCTTGCCAGTGGTCGTCACCCGCAACGCCTGGACAATGCCGCAGGAACGCTGGAACACCGAGTGGATCCGGCAGACGCAACTCGGCGTCGTGCTGCCCTCCTTCACCCATGTGCGCGCTGGGGTGGACGCCCTCCTTGCCGAATTGGCGCTCTGGCACGCGCGTGTCGCACAGTTCAGGAACCGTGCCCTGCTGGAGGTGCCAGGCGTCCTTCAGCAGGCACTGGCGGAAGCGCTGGAACCGCACTCATCGCCAACCTGACCCAACCGGGCACCGGGAGGCGCCACCAGGAAGCGGCGCAACTTGGCCTCGCCCAGCGTCGCGCCTACAAACGTCTCCTGCTGGCCCGTCTGCTCCACACCGTTGACCAACATGCCGTTGTTCACCGTGACCTTGCCGCCGTCGCCGACTTGGCCTGGAAGGGCAGCCAGCAGCATGCAGCCGGACTCGTCGGTCATGGCACCGTCGTCGGTCTGGATCCAGCAGATGCCGGTAGCCTTGCTGAACCACAAGCCATCGGGGGAGGAAAACGCGTTGCCGGCCGTCAGCTTGGACAGGTTGGCCTCACCATCGTCCTCTTCAGCACCGAACAGGAAGATGTCCCAGGTGAACTTCGTCGAGGTGGCTGCAAAGCCGTCCTCTCGGAAGCGGATGATGTGGCCATTGGGGTTGCCCATGCCCTTCTTGCCATCCACGTCCATGTAGGCGCGCGGGTTGGCGGCATCCACCCGCCCTGGGGTGCGGTTGGCCGCGCTGTTGTTGGTCAGCGCGAAGTACACCTCGCCGTTGCGGTAGTTGACGGCGCCCCACTCGGGCCGGTCCATCTTGGTGGCGTCCACGGCGTCGGCTGCCAGCCGGGTGTGAACGTTGATATCGGCCTGGTTCTCGAACTTGAACTACTACGACATGGGGGACTTCCAGATCGTGTGCTCCTCGACCGAGATCCTGGTGCGCCGGGAGCAGGCCGCCACCGCACCCGGTGCGGCCAGCCCGGCCGCTGCGGGTGATAAGCCCGGTGAGAAGCCTGGCCAGATCGTCACCGTGCGTCCCATCGCCGGCACCCGCCCGCGCGGGGCCACACCGGAGCAGGACAAGGCCTTGGAGGCCTCTTGGTAACGCCAGAAATCGGTGTGGACAGGGCCCACCGCGCGAGCTGGCCTCAGCGCCTCAGGGGCCTAACGTGAAGTGTCCGGTTTGGAGGCAGATCTCTTCGACCGCTCCATAGTCTCAGGGCCTATTGATTCGATCGAAGGCGCGCCACCTGGATAGCTTCGATGGCGGCGGTTCGCCAGCAGATTGGGATACCGCTCGAAAGACACGTGGCGCTTGACATGCCTGCGCACCCGTAACAGGGCTCTGACTAGCCCATCGAGCAGGGGCGATGGTTCGGGGTAGCCGACAGCGCGTCGGAACTGCGGCCGCACCAGACATGAAGCCACGGGCCGTACCAGGCTGCGCAGCGGTGAAGGCAACCAGCCTGCCATGACCGCCACAGTCGCATCGGCGGTGCGGCGGCTGGTCTCGTCGAACACGAACTCGCGCGCCTCGTAGCGGGCCACGAAGGCATCAAAGGCCTCGCGGGTGGTGGGTAGATCCTTCATGCCCATGCGCGATCCGATGCCGATCCAGTAGTGGAACCAGGCGTCTCGCTCGTGCGCCGTGAAAGCCCTCCAGCCGAAATCGTCCATCCAGCGGATGGGGAAGTCGATGAAGGTCCACAGGACGAAGAGGAAATCCTCGTTGGGGATGCGGTAGTGGCCGTGGATCCAGTTCATCCGCTCGATGGCACGGGCGCCGGGGTCGCCATCCCATCCAGCTTCCATGAAGTGGGAAATCAGCAGGTTGGTATCGTCGTAGCGCTTCTGGCCATGGCCGGTGAATTGGCCCGTGCGGTCCAGCAGCCTGGACACGGAGCGACTGCCGTAGGTGTGGAAGAGCGCAACCTCAAGAGCTCGCGTCATGTCGAACGGGAACTCATAAGCCGACAACAGAAAGACAATCCGCTGGCAATCGCGCCGAGGGTCAAGCCGGGCGATCTCATCGCGTACACCACGGTTCTGGCCAATCCCCAAAGGCCGACGGTAAGTCGGGCCGGCGGCCGCTCCTGCCGACCCTGGGACCGGGTGCCAGGGGCATCGAGACGATCCGCCTGCTTGCCCCTGATCTTGTCCGTCGGTCGAAAGTTTGCTCACGGCATAAGTCTAAGGACTGCCCCTGACACGCCTTGACGGTAAGGTCTGCTCCCCGAGGACGTGGCAGCGGGCAGTTGTTGAAGCTGCAAAGTTCAGACCCCGATCACCCCGCCGTCTTCTCGCGTGATGACGATGGTGGCCGAGCGGGGCCGGCCCGGGCGGCCATAGCCCTTGTTGCCGGGCCAGAGGCTCTCGGGTGCGCCACCGGGCTTGGTGTTCTCGCCCGGGTGCTGGATGTTGATGAACAGCGTGCGGCCGTCAGGCGTCTCGGCAATCCCGGTGACCTCGGCGCCCGGAGGTGCCACCAGGAAGCGGCGCAACTTGGCGTCGCCCAGCGTGGCGCCGACGAAGGTCTCCTGCTTGCCCGTCTGCTCGACGCCGTTGACCACCATCCGGTTGTTCACCGTGACCTTGCCGCCGTCGCCCACCTGGCCCGGAAGGGCAGCCAGCAGCATGCAGCCCGACTCGTCCGTCATGGCGCCGTCGTCGGTCTGGATCCAGCAGATGCCGGTGGCCTTGCTGAACCACAGGCCATCGGGGGAGGAGAACGCGTTGCCGGCCGTCAGCTTGGACAGGTTGGCCTCACCGGCATCTTCTTCCGCACCGAACAGGAAGATGTCCCAGGTGAACTTCGTCGAGGTGGCTGCAAAGCCGTCCTCGCGGAAGCGGATGATGTGGCCGTTGGGGTTGCCCATGCCCTTCTTGCCATCCACGTCCATGTAGGCGCGCGGGTTGGCGGCATCGACCCGCCCTGGGGTGCGGTTGGCCGCGCTGTTGTTGGTCAGCGCGAAGTACACCTCGCCGTTGCGGTAGTTGACGGCGCCCCACTCGGGCCGGTCCATCTTGGTGGCGCCCACGGCGTCGGCCGCCAGCCGGGTGTGAACGTAGATGTCGGCCTGGTTCTCGAACTTGAAGCCGGCGAAGTTGGCAATGCGCGGGTCGGCGAAGGTCAGCTCCACCCACTCGCCCTGGCCGCTGGCATCGAAGCGCGCCACGTACAGCTTGCCCTCGTTCAGGTACTTGTCACCCGCCGCAATGCCGCCGCCGATGTCCTTCGGGTCCCAGGCGGCGGTGCTGACGAACTTGTAGATGTACTCGTTGCGCGCGTCGCAGCCCATGTAGAAGGCCAGGGGTTTGCCGGCCTCAGGCAGGCTGCACACGGCGGCCTCATGCGCGAACCGGCCCATGATCACGCGCTTGGCAGGCGTGGCGTTGACGTCCAGCGGATCGATCTCGACGTTGTAGCCGAAGGTGTTGGCCTCGTTGCGGAAGTCGGCTTCAGCGTTGCGGCCAGTGGCCGCCAGGTTCCAGCGCGAGAAGCGATCATCGGTGGCGGACACGGTGTGCCAGCCCTGGCTGATGGCGCGGCGGGCATCGGCCGCGGGCGGCGCACTCACCACCCCGTAGCGGCGGCGTGAGGCCACATCCCGTGCCGGCAGCGCTGCGCCGGCGGCGGGCATGCCGAAATAGAAAGCCCAGTTCTCTTCACAGCCCAGGTAGGTGCCCCAGGGTGTCTTGCCGTGGCCGCAGTTGTTGAGGGTACCGCGGGCCATGCCACCCGCGGTGTCCCAGCGGGTGACCATCTGGGCGCGGATGGCGTCGATGTGCGCACGCGGCCCGGCCACACGCATGGGCGTCTGCGCCGTGACACGGCGGTTCAGGGGCGAGTCGGGCTTGATGCGCCAGCCCTGCGGGGTCTTGACGATTTCCACCATCGACACGCCGTGGTGGTTGATCTCCTTGAGCACCTCCGCAGCGGGGCGCGTGCCCAGGTCCCAGTCACCGAACTGGGTGAACTTCTTGCCGGACACCCCGTTGGAGGTCTGGCCGTTGGGGTGCATGAAGAAGGCGTCGGCCGAGCTCTCATGGTTGACGGCCAGCACGGCAC
>Ga0315902_10001628_pt1 | contig 35870 bp, 28 predicted proteins | sample LakEriMetagenome_9_FD_203523 | JGI IMG/M metagenome (GOLD analysis project Ga0315902, IMG submission 203523) | Freshwater fungal communities from buoy surface, Lake Erie, Ohio, United States - Buoy 12 MA117 | ecosystem: Environmental > Aquatic > Freshwater > Lake > Lake biofilm | place: USA... | reverse complement strand
GAACAGATTGGTTCCGGGGGCATGCTCCATCCAGGTGGTGTGGCATTCCATGCAGCGGGCGGTCATTTCCCGCGAGAAGTCTCCGGTCCCGAACGACGTGCAGAAGTGACTCGAGGCCCATTGACGAGTGGGCCACAGCCACGCGACTGGCAACTCAAACAGCGCCCCATCTCCCCGCCACGAGAGATACACATCGTCGGCTTTGCCAGCTCCCAGGACCAGGTCGATGGACGCCTCCGATTGCCGGGGGCCCTGCGGCGTGTTGTATCGGGTTTGTTGAATAAAACGATTGCCCGACTGCCGCATCTCGAACTGGACCCCTGCGGAACGGGAGACGTAGTTTCCCGATTCGGGAGTGAAACTGTCGGGCATTTCGCCCGGCTGCGGAACGCGACAGGTGCGAAAGTGGGGACTCCCCAGGCATTCGTCAACCCGTTTCTGGTGACACTCGGCACACGTCTGGGGACCGACGTAACCCGGATTGACGGAGATCGTCTCGGCCGGCTCATTGGCCACGGTGACCGGCTTCGTGGGTCGGGCCCGCCAGAACCCCCACGAGCTCCACAGCACGAAGCCGGCCATCCCCAGCCCCAGGACCAGGGCGAGACGCCGGAAGAATCCCGGTGGCATGGAACTCGCAGGATCGGTGGAGGAAGGCATGTGGACAGGCGTGGAGAGGGGGGCGGAAGGCTGTGGCGCACCGGTGTCAGACGCTGAAAACTACGTCCATTTCGAAGGAATCCGCAAGGTGGGATCGCGGTTCACCGCGAGATTCCGCAACTCCGGATCTGAACCGGATTCACATCCATCGAAAACACAAAGAACATATCAAAATTCTTGACTTTGACTTTTTCAGACTATACCTTAACGAATACCGCAGGTTCTCAACTTTTTTGGCTGCGGTCGGTTTTTTCGTCTGTCGCTTCCGGCGGACACGTTTTCGTTCCCTCGTTTGTGAGGAGTTTCTCATGAGCAACGTTCGGAGAAGGACGCGGCTCGGGTTTACCCTGATCGAGCTGCTGGTCGTGATTGCGATCATCGGCATCCTGGTGGCCTTGCTGCTGCCAGCCGTTCAGCAGGCCCGGGAAGCGGCACGGCGTACGCAGTGCAAGAACAACCTGAAGCAGTACGGGTTGGCGATCCACAACTACCACGACACCTATGGCTCGTTGCCGATCGCCGGCACGCAGTGGGGTCCCAACCAGGGAAGCACCCCGACCTGGCAGACCAATGCCTGCGTTGGTTGGCAGGTTCGCTGTCTCCCCTTCATGGACAACAGCGCGATCTACAACGAACTCGATTGGCGGACAGCCCTGCCCGCCAGCCGGTACGAACCGGGCAACCCCCCGGGCTTCATTCCGACCCAGATTCTGTCGGATGGTCGTGCCGCACGCACCCACCAGATGCCGTATGCCCGCTGCCCCTCGGACATTGGCGAAAACGACAAGCTTGGTGACTGGGCTCAGTCGAACTACGTCGGTTCGCCCGGATCGCAGGCGTTCTACTCGGTGGACGGTGCCTGCAATCCCTACATCCAGTTCATTCAGCCGTTGGCTGCTGGAAACAACCACTTCGGTGACACTTCCAGCCCTGCCAATCTCTCGGGTCTGTTCAGCCGCTTGGGCTGTGCCATCAAGTTGTCGGACATTACCGACGGCACGTCGAACACCATCATGGTGGGTGAGGTGCTGCCGGATTGCTCCGACCACACCGCTGGCTGGTGGCTCTACAATGGGCACACCAACACCCACGCGTCGACAGCCGTGAAGATCAACGACTTCACGACCTGCGATCGCAAAGCGCCGGCCCAGATCCTGTGGCCCTCCTGCACCGCCAAGAGCAACTGGAACATCTCGCACGGTTTCCGCTCCCGCCACACCGGTGGGGCTCACTTCGCGTTCGCCGATGCCACCGTCCGGTTCATCAGCGAAAACGTGAATCACCAGACCTACAACGGTCTCGGTGGCCGCAACGACAACCGTGTTCTGGGCGAGTTCTAGTCGCTTGCTCAGCCTCGGCTGAGCTGGGAGCCTGGGACGTCTGACCTTCCGATCGCCCGCCTTCGTCCCGAGGGCGGGCGATTTTTTTTCATCCACGAGACACTGCCTGCATCATGAAAATCACGCGGATTGACAATCGAGTTCTTGCGGTCACGTTGCTGGCCGCCTGCCTGGCTGGCTGTGGCGGTGGTTCCAACGGGCCGCAGCTGCATCCAGTGACTGGAACAGTGACGTTCCAGGGAGCCCCTGTGGGGTCGGCCCGGATCACCTTCATTCCTGAGAAGTCGGGAGGGATCGCCACGGCGATGTCTGACTCGTCCGGAAAGTTCATCATGAAGACCGGTGGAGAAGCCGGGGTCGCCGCAGGATCCTGCAAGGTGACTGTGGCTCTGTCCGACCCCGGAGCCAAAGGCGGAGATGGCTTGGCCATCGACATGAAGCCCGAAGATATGCAGAAGCTGGCGATGGAGGGCAAGCTGACCAACGCCCTCCAGAATGCGGCCAAGGGCTCGCTGTTGCCGGCCAAGTACAACAAGATCGACAGCACCCCCCTGACGGTCGAAGTCAAGGCTGGGAACAATGACATTCCCCTCGCTCTGACCGAATAACCGGGGAACCCAATCCATGCGCTGGCGCTCGTCCCGCGTGCTTCGCTGGTGTGCCGCGCTGGCTCTCCCCGCACTTGCTTGGGGCGCGTTCCAGTGGCGCCCCTTGACGGTGTCCTGGAAACTGCATTCGGCCAGGGCCTTGCTCGACCTGGGAGATTCCTCCCGGGTGAGCCAGGCCTTGGCCGTTTTGCGTTCATTGGAGGGGAAGGAACAACCAGATCGGCCCGAACTGTTGTTTCTGCTGGGGCGGGCGCTGCGTCGTCATGGAGAAGTCAAGCCGGCCTTTGCCATGTTTCGGCAGGCTCAGGCAGCGGGGTGGCCGGCCCGCGAAATCGAAGAGCAGGTCCAACTGGGGATGTTCCAGGGAGGTCGTTTCGACCAACCAGGCCCCACTCTCGATCAACTCATTGCGCGCAACAACAGCGACGCGTTTGCCTACGACCTGTACGAATCCCTCTCGAAGGGTTACCTGCACGCCTACCGGTTTGTGGATGCCCAGCGCAGCCTCGATTTCTGGATCGAGTGGCGCCCCCAGGATGCCGAGCCACGACTCTGGCGGGGGGGGATCTGGGAGAAAATGGACAAGTGGGAACAGGCCGTGGAAGAGTACCAGGGCATTCTCAAGTCCAACCCGGATCACTACGAGGCCCGTCTCTCGATTGCCCGGGTGCAGATGTCCCACCTCAACAGTGTGGATGCCGCCCACGCTGGTTTCGAAGAGTGCCTGCGACGTCGGCCTGACGACATCGGGGCCATCCTGGGCCTGGCGGAATGCGAACGCCGGCTGGCCGACCCCGATGCGGCCGAAGCCCGACTTCGAGCGCTCGAACGCCGCTCGTTGAGCGAGGATCAGAAATCGGGCGTGTGGATGCAGTTGGGGCAGATCCTCATGGAACGCCGACAACTCCCCGAGGCGATTGAACTGCTGCAGAAGGTGGTCACCGCCGAACCGCACAACAGCACGGCCATGTACACCCTGGGCCTGGCCTTCGCCTCGAATGGTCAACAGGCCGAAGCCGAGAAATGGTTCCAGGCGTCCAAAAAGCTCGATGAGCAGTTCACCCGGCTTACCGACATCACCATCATTCTCGCGTCACAGCCGAACCAGCCCGATCTTCGCTGGGAGGCCGGCCAGATCCTGATGGACCAGGGACTCCACCGCGAAGGAGCCGACTGGATGGCGACAGCCCTGATGTTTGATCCCGATCATCTCAAGACACATCGCTCACTCGCCCGTTATTACGCAGAGATTGTGCACGATCCGCAATTGGCCGAAAAGCACCGTGCCCGCGTTCGGGAATTGGATCCGGAAGACCGTTCGAACGGCGAATCCGGAGAGGATGGGGCACCCGACCGGGCCATCCAGAATGGCGACCGCCCGAATGCGAAGGCGGACGGTCAACCAGCCTCCTGAATCTGCTCCAGCGGGGAGACGGGCCCCCGCCCCGGTTTCTCCGGCCTGTTTGTTGGGAACTGACCATGGTGAATTCCGAGGCGGTGTCCGGTTTCGACCGCTCCGATGCCGCACTGGCCCAGTGGCTGGAGACCTGCCTCCGTCGGGGACTCGATCGGTCCGCCTCCGACATTCACCTGTCGCCGGGATTCTGTCCCTACCACCGCATCCATGGCGAGTTGTTGCCCGACCGCCAGTCACCCGTGCTGGAAGCACCGTTTCTGCGCAGCCTGGCGGCATGGCTGCTCGCCACATCCCGGCGAGGTCCACTTCCCGAGAGGGGTTCCCTGGATGGGGCCCTGTCGGGTCCCCAGGGGAGCCGGTTTCGATTCAATGTGTATCTCCGGCAGGATGAGTGGGCCATCGCGCTGCGTCGGCTTGAGAATCGCTTTCACAGCCTGGGCGAACTGGGGCTTCCCTCCGATCTCTACCATCTCTGCACGCTGCACGACGGGCTGATTCTCGTGGCGGGCCCGACGGGGGCCGGGAAGAGCACCACCCTGGCGGCCCTGGTGGACCAGATCAACCAGACTCGTCGGGCGCATATCATCACGCTTGAGGATCCCATCGAGTACCTCCACGCTCCCCAGGAATGCCTGGTCAGCCAGCGACAGATTGGCGCTGACGCGACCGACTTCCATGAAGGGCTGGTCTCGGCGTTGCGCCAGGATCCCGACGTGATCCTGGTCGGCGAGATTCGCGATCTCCCGACCATGCGGGCGGCACTTTCGGCGGCCGAGACGGGCCACCTTGTTCTCACCACCATTCATGCGGGAGACACCGCCGGTGCAATCGAGCGACTGGTCGCCAGCTTTCCCGCCGAGGAACAGCCGGGGATCCGACAGCAGTTGTCACTGGTGTTGCGCGGCGTGATCGCCCAGCAATTGTTGCTTGCGGACGGTCCGGCCCGTGATCCGCGCTCGCCCCGGCTTCCGGTTGTCGAGGTGTTGATGGTGAACCATGGTGTGGCTCACCTGATTGCCTCGGGGAAGACCAATCAGCTGGCGACGGCCATCGAAACGGGAGCTGCCGACGGCATGCAGTCGTTCGACGCGCACCTGGCCCAGTTGTGGGCTTCGGACCAACTGACCGAGGCGACTGCCCTGCATCGGGCCCGCGATCCCCAGTCTCTGCGGGATCGACATCGACTGCTCCGTTCCAGCGTTCGCCGCTAGCCCGCGCGGTTCCACCGTGACAGGTGGCCTGCCGATCGCCGAAGACGCCCTGTCAACAGGACGTTTTCCGCCCCTGTCAGGCAGGTTTCAGGATGTCGTTCAGGTGGGAGGGAAGATCGGCTTCGGCGACCCGACTTTGGGTTCCCGCCTTCAGGTCCTTCACTTGCCAGACACCGGCGGCGAATTCATCTTCACCGGCAATCACGGCGATCCGGAACCCCTTCTTGTCGGCATACTTGAGTTGTTTTCCGACGGCGCGGGAATCGGGGAAGACCTCGGTGTTGATGCCAGCCTGCCGGAGCATCCGACCCAGTCGGGCATACTCGGCAACGCGGGTGGCGTCGAATGACACCACGAGGACCGGGGCCGGTGTCGAGGCTTGACCGATCATGCCAAAGCTTTCCATGGCGGCCAGCAGGCGGTCGAGTCCCAGGCTGGCTCCCACGCCCGGCAGTTTTTGCGACGTGAACAGGCCGGCCAGGTTGTCGTAGCGTCCGCCCGAGCAGATGCTGCCGATCTTGGGATCATCGGTGAGAAACGTCTCGTAAATCGTGCCGGTGTAGTAATCGAGTCCCCGGGCAATCGACACGTCGAGATCGACGCGCTCCGGGGGAATTCCTGCATGCGATGCCACCGAGAAGAGTTCCCGCAACCGGGCGACTCCCAACTCACCCGTCGCGTTCCCCTGCAGCATCCCATCCAGCCGGGAAAGGATCTCGGACGGAGTGCCGGTGAGGTGCGCGAAATCGAGCACCCGGGCGGCCTGGTCGGTGGTGGTCTGCACCTTCTCGCACAATTCGGCCGTGACCCCATCCCGGCCAATCTTGTGCAGCTTGTCGAGCGCCCGCAGCACGCCCGAGGCCCGGTCCCCCAGGCCCAGCTTCTCGAGCAGTCCATTCAGAACCAGGCGGTTGTTGATCCGGATGCGGAACCGCTCAAAGCCGATCGCCGAGAGCAGATCGTGGATGACCAGCAGGGTCTCGATGTCGGCGGCGTTGGAATCGGTGCCGATGGTGTCGAAATCGCACTGCATGAACTCGCGATACCGCCCGCGCTGGGTGTTCTCACCGCGCCAGACGGGAGCGAGATGGTAGCGTTTGAAGGGGACCCCGATGTCGTTGAGGTGCTGGGCCGCAAACCGGGCGAAGGGAACGGTCAGGTCAAACCGCATCGCCACATCGCGGCCGCCATTGTCGGTAAACCGGAACAGCTGCTTGTCGCTCTCTTCACCCCCCTTCCCCAACAGCACCTCGGTGTACTCGAGGGCGGGGGTGTCGATCGGGGAGAACCCATAGCTGCGGTAGACCCGCCGGGCCACCTCCATGATTGCCTCGCGAGCCATGGCGGGGGCAGGGAGGTAATCGCGGAATCCCTTGAGGGTCGCGGGAGTGATCAGGGGCTTGGTCACGATGCAGTTGCCAGGGGTTCAGGCTAGTTCAGGATGGGCAGATCGACGGCGAGTGTCGAACGGGATTTTTTCTTCTTCTTGGGGGGGAGGATCGCCTCGGCGTATTCCCAGATCTGTTCCGGGGTTTCAAACAGCATGTCGTGCAGCCCCTTGTCGTCATAGTCGCAATGGGTCGTGCTGTAATCGCGGCAGATCTGGGGACGGGTTTCGTAGATTCCGCAGCGATAATCGGGCTGCAGATGCCGGCAGACCTGGTAGGTGCACAGGTACCAGACATCGTCGTGGACGTAGGCGGTCACGGTGCCGTGAATCATGAACCACCGGATGTTGTCGAAATCGTCCCAGGTGGTGGGAGTTTCCATCGGGAGGGCGTAGTAGTGGCAGCACAGGGCCGTGCAGTACTCGCAGAGGTTTCCGCCAGCAGGCAGATCCTTGCGCTTGATCGGAAAGTGGGGCATCGGTGTCGCGCCAACGGGAAATCAGTCGGGTGGAAACGGGCCGGATCGGGGAGACACTGCGCATTTCCCCGACAGCCACTTCAGGCCCACAGTCTCGCAAGACCGGTCGAGGCTTTCCAGCCTGCGCACCCCGGGGGGGAGCTCCCGGCCACGGTCATTCCCTCCCTCCCCGGCCGACCGGGGAAGATTGCAACCCCCCGGCAGGCCTGCTACGAAGTGCTTTTCCATTCCGGCAGCTGGGATCACGGTTGGTGACGGGGTTTGTCCCGTCCGACTGTGGACTGCCTGCCTGGACCCGTGCCCTTTCGGAAACTGCGATGTCGCGCGCCATTGTCACCGATTTCACCTTTCCCGACCTCTCGATCGAAGAGCAACTGCTGGAGGGGGCTGGCATTTCTCTGACCGGACACCAGGCCAAGACCGTTGAGGTCCTGGTTCCGGTGGTCGCCGACGCCGACCTCGTCATCACCCAGTTTGCCCCGGTCCAGCGTCCTGTCATTGAGGCGATGCGGCGGGCGAAAGTGATCATCCGGTATGGAATTGGTGTCGACAATGTCGACCTGGCGGCGGCGCGGGAAAAAGGCATTCCCGTCTGCAACATCCCCGACTACTGCATCAACGAGGTCGCCGATCAGACCCTGGCGTTCCTGCTGGCACAGACCCGGCAGGTGCTCCCCAATCACAGGCTGATTGCCGAAGGAAAGTGGGGGTTGTCGGGACCGCTGACCGGAATGCGGGCCCTGCGTGACCAGACCGTTGGCGTGGTCGGGTACGGCCGGATCGGCCGTGCCGTGGTCGAACGCCTGATCCCGTTCGGCTGCCGGGTCCTCGTGCACGATCCGCTGATGGTCCAGGGCCCGGTTGGAGGGACCGCGGTGATGGCGGTTCCCCTGGCAGAACTGCTGGCCCAGTCGGACATCGTCACCCTGCATTGCCCGTCACTCGACAGCACCAGGAAGATGATCAACCGGCACAGCCTGGCCCAGATGAAGCCGGGCAGCCTGCTGATCAACGTCGGGCGTGGCGACCTCGTCGATCCCGATGCGTTGCTGGAGTCACTCCAGTCGGGGCACCTGGGAGGAGCCTCCCTCGACGTGTTCGACCCCGAGCCCATTCCGGCCGGTCATCCGATTCGGACGATGCCCAATGTTGTCCTGGCGTCGCACATTGCCTCGGCCAGCCCCCGGGCGGTCCGGACACTCCGCGAATCGGTGGCCCGGATAGCCATTGCCGTCCACCGGGGAGAGGTTCCCCCGAATATCGTCAATGGAGTGCGCCGGTAGTCCCGGTCAGGGGGCACGCAGATCGATCCGTGCCCATCGCCGGGCCGGCATTGGCTTCACCGTGACGCGTTGCGATCGGGCCCCGTTGGCCGTGTTCCCACTGCAGAATTGAACTCTTCCACCGGCCTTCAAGTTCAATCGTGGGAGGACTCTTCCCCCCATCGAAGTTGCCAGCGGCGGCAATGCTCTCTGCCGGTGAGGATTCGATTGCGGCGGGGGGGCCGCGGTATCCGCAGCGGGTGATTCCACAGGTTTGGGGCCGATGGGTCACCTGGTCTGCCGGCCCGCGCCGCGCGTGGCGGGGCTTGCTCTCGCCACCGCAAGACAGGAACCCGCGGCCGATCGCGCCGGGGTTCGGGGTTGGCAGGGCCGATCAGGGCTGCCGCAGGCGCGCTGCCATGTCGTTCACGAACGAAATGCTGCTTTCATGGTCGGCAATGACTCCGCGCGTCCGGGCGGCTTCCTCGAAAATGCCTGTCGCAGCGAAGAGATCGGCATGACGCGGGTTCAGATAGATGACCGCCACAGGACGGGGGTGCCTCTGCAGGCTCTCGACCAGTCGGGCCACCACGATCTGCATCTCAGGGGCCGGAAAGGGGTTGAACAGGTACACCACCAACGGCATCGGCGGGAACAGAAAGTGGGTCGCATCAGCAACCTGGAGTTCCACTCTCGATGTCAAACCCAGGCGGTCGCGATTCTGCTCTGCGATTGCAATGCTGCGTCGATCGATATCAACCCCAAGGATGCGTTCAAACGGCCGCCGGTCGGCCACCAGCAGTGGTTTGCCTTTGCCGCATCCCAGGTCGATGAACGCAAATCCTGTGAAGTCCAGTCGCAGGCTGTCGAGGGCCGTTTCCATGGCCCTGACATGGACCGTCTCATAGCGATAAACCAACTCCCCCTGGTCGTTCCGGGCTTCGCAAAGTGTGGCCGTGTCGGTGCCATGCCGGGCGTCAAAACCGTCCCGTGCAATGCGGCGTGAGAACCAGGGAAAGAACAACCGATCGATCCTGCTCTTCCACCGACGTGCCCGGCGACCAAACGATTCAAGCCATGCCATCGGTCGCTCCGGGAGGCGCACGCCGAGAATCCGAGGTTTCGACATCCCGGCAGGGACATGTCTGGCAGAGGATATTCTCGAGAGGACATTCGAGGATCCGGCACCGGACCGGGACCCCGGCGAGATGCAATGCAATTCTCGCCAGCTTTTGCTGGCCGTCTCCCTTGATCAGCAGCAGATCGTCGGGCTTCAGCAGACCCTCGAGAACTTTCGCAGCCTCATCCACCGTGGTGACGCAGTCAAAAGGGGGTGCATCGGGCAAACAGTGCAGTTCCTGGGCATAGAGTGTCGCATCGGGGCCGACCAGCACCAGGTGCCCGGCACAGGCCGCCGCCCGTCTCGCCAGATCGGCATAGGCCAGGGCCCGGGGTTCCGGTGAATCGTAGATGGAACCGAGGACGGCGATTCTTCGGGGGGCCGGCAACCTGGCAAATGACCCGAGTGCCGAATGAAAGGTTTCGAGCCCTCCCTTGAAGTCATCACACAGCGCCAACCCTCGCCCAGGCAGGGGAATCGGTTGCATTCGTCCCGGTGTTGCCTGAAAACCACCCAGTCGCTTCTGCATCTCGTCGAGCGGTACTCCCTCGATCCACCCGACCGCGACCGCGGCGGCCAGGACTCGCACCAGGTGTTCACCCAGGAGACCACAACGCATCGTGAGGCCCCCGGCCGGTGTCATGATCGTGACGTCAGATCCCGCAGACGAGAGGTGCTCGAGACGAACCGATACATCACTCTGGGGATGGAAACCAAAGGTGACAATGCGCGACCGGATCAGTGGGATCATTCGCATGACGGCGGGATCATCGGCATTGAGGACCGCGACCCCCGATTCTGGAAGTGAAGCGACGATGATGCTCTTTTCCTGCCAGAGATGTTCGGGATCGCGGAACTTCCGCAGATGATCGGACGCAATGGCCGTCATCACGGCCACATTCGGCCGCAGGGCCCGGGCATATTGACCCATCTGCCCGGGCACTCCGATCCCGACTTCCACGATGGCCCGGCCTCGACCACACAACTGACGGACCATGCTCCAAGCGACCCAGGTGAACGAGTTTTCGACTTCATGCAGCCCACCGGGAACTCCCCCCTCAAGCGCTGTCCAGATGGCCCGAGTGGTGGTGGTTTTTCCCAAAGAACCGGCAATCACGATCACACGCTGCCGGTGAAACGTCAATCGCCGATAGAGTTCCAGAAAATGCCGCAGGGGAAGCCAGAGCAGATACGAAAATCGCAGGAGCACCCAGATGGTGGCGTGCAGAAGCCGTTGACGGAATTCGTTCCGGAAGGCGCGAAACGGGTGGGGCGGGGGAAGGGTTGGAACGGACGACATGATCGTTTCGTCAAAGCCGGCGTGTTCAGCCGGTCTGCCAGACCAGGATGGAGCCCCCTCGGAATCCATTCGGCCCAGGAAAGGATTTCGGGGGACAACGAGAGCACGACCAGCTCACATGGCCGGGCCTCAAGTCCACGCGACTGACAAGTCTAGGTCAGCACCCGGACCGACGCCAATTGTCGTCTCCTGGTGCAGTTGCCCCATCAGCCGGTCTTGTGGGCCGACGTATGAAGTGTTGCAGAACCAACGATTGTGTTCCCGGGGTGTTTCGACCTCCCCGTGAAGTCGGGATCCGCAGCCGTCGAGAGAACCCCATGGAGGCTCGCGGGTTCCGGAATCATGACGCAGCAGATTGCGATCGCGATCCCGAAGTCAGTTCAATCCCGAGGCCGCTGAAGGTGAATCTGCCGCGCTCAGCGTTTTTCCCGACAGATTTTTTCCTGGCGGATCACCGATTGGATCACCCGCTCTTCCACATCGGGTTGAAACGGTGTCGGCAACGACTGGTAGATGATCGCTTCGGTTCCCTCATAGCCCCCTTCTTCCAACACCCTGCGACTGGGAAGGTAGGCATTCACTCGATTCGAGTAGCCCGCCACCCAGACAGGTTGTTGTCCGCTCCCCAGTTCCGCGCGCAGCCGGTGGGCATAGTCAACAACCGGTTCTCCCCCCAGTGCCACCAGGGTGAGTTGTCCCCCCAGGATCAGGACCTGCACTGGCAGTTGGTAGTCTGCGGGTTGCGCCCCCTTCGCGGGCCAGTCTCGCAGCACATTCCGGGCATGGCGGGCAACGAAACCGTCGGGAGACTGCGCCCGTGCTTCAAAGTCGGTCTTGGGAGCCAGGGGACGAAACGCCAGGGGGCACATCTCCAGGCTGGCAGAGAGGGTTGCCGGGAGAGCTGCCGAAGGATGGGCGAGAGCGTCTTCCACCGCTCCGGCCAGCGATTCGGCATTCTTGCGGGCGTCTTCGAGATGACGCCGGGGATGGGGATCCTGATCGCCGCCGCAGCCCATCAGGAACAGGGCCACTGTCCCCGGGTGGTCCTGTTCGATTCGCTGCTGTGTCAGGCCGGCATAATCGCCATGCAATTGGCGGATGTCTCCCAGCGCGGTGTTGTGACAGGCGTAGCCGAAAACCAGTGCCAGCAATTCTCCCTCGTCGGTATCGACGCGCAACACGGGGACCACAGGATCTGTCTTCCCGTCGGGATTGGGGCCCATGCGCATTCCCTCGGGGGTCTTGATCCGGCGGTTCATGGCGAACCCGCATTTCCCCTGCCCATAATGGATCTGAACGGGCCGTTCCTGGGACAGGGCTGTGCCGATCAGGTGATCAATCTTCAACGTGAGTTCTTCGGCGTACGACTCGGCGCGGTCGCCCCAGGCAGCATCAATTCCCCAGTCGGCGACATTTTTCGCCGAAAGCATCGGCCCGCCATGGGTGTGCGACACATTCAGCAGAAACTCCTCGGGGCGCAGGCCGTGCTTCTCGCGGGCCACTCGCATCAACCGCTGCTGCAAAGAATCGGGAGTCTCCAGGATCTCCAGCGACACCATCACAAGCCGGTGTCCCTGCGAGTCGCGCAGGGCCAGGGCCCGGGCGGCCAGCGGGACCAGCACCCCTTCCGACGGAGTATTCCGGGAGGCATATCCCGCCATCCAGACCGGTTGGTTGGGAGTGATGTCGGTGCGGGCGACCCCCGCCGTCCAGCGCCCCGGCTCGGTTCCCAGGGCCGGCAGGGCCAGGACCAGCAACAGGAACATCCCGAGAAATCCAGGCAATCGTGAGAATGACATGCAGAGAATTCCTGATCTGCTCGGCGATGGGGGGCCGGAATTGCCACGAGCCGAGGGGGCATCTCGCTCGTGTCGGAAGAGATCAATCTCTCCGGACCCATGGTGGAGGGTCGTTGGACTTGAAGCAGGTTGCTGATCCAGCCCGACGGCGCCTGCCGTACGCTTGAGCGGGCGAGGGGCGGAACCACTCAGGAGACCGCGCCGGTGAACAGCGGCTCGATGATCTCGCCCGCATTGAGCCTGAGCGGTCGGTTCAGGCGGTCGCGAAGTTCGCTTTCCGGATCGATGCCGAGCGTTCGGTAGATCGTCGCTCCGAGGTCGGACGGGCGATATGGGCGGGTCGCCGGGTAGGCGGCAATGGCATCCGAACTGCCGATGACCTGCCCCCCCTGGACCCCCGCACCGGCGAAGACGGCGAAGAATGCGCCGGACCAGTGATCGCGTCCGTCGGGGACATAGCTGGGGGTGCCGACATTGCCCCCCAGCTTGGGAGTACGGCCAAACTCCCCCACCAGGACCACGAGCGTGTGTTCGAGCAGTCCGCGTTCCCCCAGGTCGTCGAGCAGTGTCGCGACACCCCGGTCAAACGGAGGCAACAGCCGATCTTTCAGCTGTGTGAAATTGCTGTTGTGCGTATCCCAGTTGTTCATGGTCCCCATGTTGGCCTGCACGATGGGGACCCCGGCTTCCACGAGGCGGCGTGCCAGCAGCAGGGACTGGCCAAACTGGTGTCGGCCGTAACGCTCGCGAATCTCGGTCGATTCTTCATCAAGGTGAAATGCCCGACCAACGGCACTGGTCGAGAGCATCGAGAACGCCTCCTGTTGATAGCTGTCGAATTCGGAATACTGCCGCGAGCGCTCGGCGGGCTGGCAGTGCGAATCGAGTTCTGCGAGAAGCCTGCGGCGGTCGAGCAGGGCTCCGGTGGTCACCCCCTGCGGGAGCTGCAGGCTGTCAAACCGGAACTTTTCGGCATTCGGATCCTGCTTCACATGGAGGGGGTCAAACCGCGCTCCGAGCACGCCGGCATCCTGCCCGGAAAAGCCATATCCATTGTGGAGGTACGTCGGGAGCAGCACACCATTCGGAATTCCATCCTGCCGGGGCTGCAGGTAATTGAGCGCCGAGGCATAACAGGGCCAATCGTTCCGCGAGGCCATGTGCGTCGCCCCAACCGGCAGGCGATCGATCCCTGTCAGCACGAAGTGCGTCGCCTGCTCATGGCCGGGAAGGTCATGGGTCATCGACCGCACGATGGCAAATTGATGGGCCCGGGTGGCCAGCAGGGGGAGATGTTCACAGATCTCCACGCCCGGGGCGCTGGTGGCGATCGGGTTGAATGTCCCCCGGACCTCGGCGGGTGCCTCGGGCTTGAGGTCGAACATGTCGAGGTGACTGGGGGCCCCGGTGAGGAAGACCAGGATCACATTCTGTCGACGCTGGTTTCCGCCAGCCATGGCCCGTTGCCGAAGCAGTTCCGGCAGCCCCAGGCCCATGGTCGCGAGTCCACCGGCATGCAGCAGTGTCCGGCGGGGGAATCGCGATCCCGACCAGGATTGCGACTCAAGGCGAGAGGGGGCACAGGTTGGCATGGGATCACACTCCGGGCCCCGGGGGCCATGACAGATTCGCACGCCGGTCGTTCAGACCATCCGTGAACGACTACGGTACCCGACCTGGTTCGGGGAGGGCAACCCGATCCGCCGATGAACGGGCCGGTGGAGTTCTCCCGCGGACATCCTGAATTTCGGTGTCTGAGAGTGGTCACAATTTTGGCTGATTCTCAACAAACCCGAGGATTGAGGAGATTTGGAGCCAGGAAACAGACCTTTTCACGATTCTGAGCCCACCGCTTCACTCGTGCGAGGTTGAATTCGAATGTCGTTCCAGGATGGACTTTTGGACCAGAATCGTCGTGCGGATCCATGTCACCAATCCGCTGTTCGCCCAGGATGTTTTTAAGGGCAGTCCCTCGCTCAAAGCGATTTGCGATTTCGTGGAAGCAATTTGCGATGATCGCCTGTCGGCCGGCTTGCGCGGCCGCCCGAGCCAAGGGACGCAATGACGACACCGTCGGTGTGTTGTGGGGGAATCTGCTGGTGGGGCTGGCCCTGTGACACCCGACCGTGGAGTCCTGTCTGGCCAAACTGCGGCGAAAGGGAGGTCTGCTTCGTCCAAAACGGCATAGAGACCGAAGAGCAGGTCCCCAACCGTTGAAACAGTTCATGCTCTTTGCAGTTGCTGGGGCAACAGCCGCATCCCGACGAAAAGGTGCGAATTGTCTGTTTGTTGATCCAAACAGCAACTGAATGCCGTCTTCAGGTCGAAACGCCGCGTCAGCGCGACCAATCCGCGTGCGACAGGTCGACCGAGCCACACGGACGCGGGATCGATCACCCATCGTTCCGTTGTCGCAAAGCCGATCCGATCCCGTCGGAGTCTTTAAAGCCAGATCGAAAACTGGCCGGTGCCAAGTCAGGGCGAGGCGTTTCCCACGGCCTGTCTGGATATGGCTTCCAACTCCCCTACCGCTTGAACATTTGCTGTATCACTGGCACGACCGACATCTTGATCCATCTCACATTCTTGAAGTCACCGGCCATCGGATGACACGGCTCGGTATGGCTTTCGCCGCGGGCGAGTCTCAACGCCAAAGTGTAAACGTTTTGATTCACAGACTTGTCGCCATGCGAATCGTCGCGCCATACCGGGCTTCTGCGATGATTGCTGATTCGACACCGGCCGAAACGATGCGAGTGTCGAGGCCATTCGGTTTGCCTTTGACAGGCTTCGACAGGGAAATCTCGGTGGAGTGATCGCCGGGCTTAATCTCTGATAAGACTCCAATACCTGCAGGTCACTCTCATGCCGGCTTTTTTCACACAGGCCGGGCTTGCGAAATCTCCACGCTGGTTCGTCAGTGAAGTGTTCCCGAGGTCGCCGAGTGGATCAGAGCGAATTTTGGGATTTACGCCTGGGCCCCGATCCTGGCGCCAAAGCCGCTCGCGAGCGGGCAAGACAACTTTCGCCGGATGCTTGTATTCTTCGCCGACAGTGTCTATACGTCAGCGGTGATGGAAGCGCCCACTATTGCTCAGGGAGGAAGCACGTGACCGGCATAACTTGATTACGCAGAGATAATGGACGTCTGCGCTCCGCGATTGGTGGCGGAACGTGTGTCCCCTTTTTCTTTTGCCAATCCGGCCACTGTTCAGGTCCGGAAATCAGAACCGAATGTGTGCGGAGGATGGAATTGAAGACAGTGGCTCCCGGCCGGAGAGAGTCTCGGATGCTCCGGGACGCGGAGGGGTGTGAGCCAGGCCTTTTCTTGAACGGAGTGCAGGATATGTCGGCTACCAGGAGATTGTGTCGCGTGCTGTCATCAACCGCCATGATGCCAGGTTGTTACAAGGTGTTGCCGGTCGCGTTCATCGTGGTCCTTGCATCGCTGTCGAGCGCTGTCGCAATGGCCCAGACATTTTCGCTCAGCGTCGATTCCCGATCGAACCTGTACTCGGCCGGCCACGCGACCGTCCCGACCACGCCGAATGGCGGCGGCATACTGCCGCCGTACGTCGTGCTCACACCAGGCAATGGACGCACGCTCACGCTCACGAGTGTCTCAGGCCTGGTTTCCTACAATGACGTCGACGCCCCACCCCTTTACATCGGCCAATACAACGGGCCGGACGGCGGCGCCGTGACCTTCCAGGACACGTTTTTTCCGAATAATTACCTGACCAACTCGCCGCCGCCGCCGGGCCTGCTTCCCCCGTCGGACGCAGATTCGCCCACGACCTTTTATATGGACATGGACAGCGTAGGTGGCATTTCCGGCATGAAGTTGTACGAGTCGGATCCATTGGCTCGCCGGGTGATGTTTCTCTCCGGCGTGTTCACGACGAACGCGTGTTCCCCCGCGTCGGGACCGTCGATTCTGGATTTCAGCAGCGACGCCCTGACGACCTCTTTCACGAAACTCTCGCCGTTGATGTACCAGACATTCTTCATCGGTGATGGGCTCACGGGCACTCAATCCGGAGTGACGCAGGAGTTCATCGTTCCCGACGGGGCCACACACCTGTATCTTGGCTTCCTCGACGGAGCTTACTTTGTCGGTGGGCCGGACTACTACGACAACAATCGCGGATCTTTCTCGGTGCAGGGAATGGTGGCTGTTCCAGAACCGAGCAGTCTGATGCTGACGGGAATCGGTGCCGCGGTGTTGATGTTGGCGTATCGACGGCGGGTTCCTGGCAGCAACGATTCCCAGGAGCCCAGGGGTTTGCTGCGTCCGACGGACTGACAAGCAACGCGAGTTTTCAATCCACGTTTGTGAACACATGTTCCTGTGGTCGGCCAAGCCGATGCACCGTGGCGATTCATAGCCCGACGTGGCGGGGCCGCCACAGTGCCGGAACTGTTCTGGATCGCCTTCTTCGGGCCGTACAGTTCGCGTTGTGCCGTTGGGAAACTCGGCTGTCACTTGCCCTTTCCAAGCCTTCCTCGCATCGGCCCCGCCAGGCTGAATCGGGCCCTCGGGCATTTCGCCGGCCAAGTGCGCCAGATCGCCGTCGAACCTGAGGCCGGGTTGCTGCCTGAGAATCTCGTGCTCCCACTGGTTGATTTCATCCAATCGGGGAACGCTTTTCTGAGTCATTCTTGGCAAACCGGTCGTGCAGGACAGCGTCGCTCCCCACAGGTCACCTCCAACTCCCGTCGGCCATTCTCACCGCGGCTTGCCTCCTTCTTGATCTGTTCTCGGAGGGCATCGAGTGGGCCCGTTGGGGCGTGCTCGCGTTGAGCTTCCTGGACCACGTGCTGGGCCCTGACACCTGTTGAAAAAGTCATCTTTCGAACCAGTTTCAAGAGCGCCGAAAGCATCTCGTTGGTGTTGTTGGTCATACACGACTCCAACGCGTGGCAGATGAGAGGAAAGACGGATCGTGGCTCTGGGGCGACGGAACGTCAGCCGCAGGAGACCCTGTGGGCCCTCACAGAGGACTTGGCAACGGCTCCGCGACATGTGTTTTTTGGAGGACTGAGCCGGCTATTGACGGCAGCCGGTTGCGACGGGTGGCTCGAGCGCGCTATCGCCGGTATCAACCCCCGGATGGCCGACCCTCGATTCGATGGGAGGGCTTTCAAAGAATGTTGATTGGGTGACTTGGAGAACATCGGCAGCGAGCAGGGCATCGCCTGGCGGTGTTCCGACAGTTTGTCGCTGACCTGAATCGGAACCGGCTTCCAGAGCTGTTCTTCGATGAAGTCTTCAAGATGGTCCGGGAGATTGTCGAGACGCATGGCGTGCCGGACGGCCCAACAATGGGTGTCGATTCGACGACGCGGGAAGCAACAAGTGGGACCCGGAATCAAACCCAGATGTCGAAGATTGCGAGGGCAGATGAGCCTTCCTCTCCCGACTGCAATCAGGGCAACAATGGGGATGTCATCGGACCTAATCAGCAGAGGTCTCCGGCCGAAGGTGCATACACTTGGGGCCAAAATGTCGCATAAACTTCTTAAAAGCTTCCCAAAGGCCCGGCGGGCGACCCCGACCACCACGCCGGAACCCGTTCTCCGGGCCGCTCGCCCCGCCGTAAATGGTGTTCCGCTGCTTTGCCGATGCTGGCTCCGGTCGAACCGGGGAATTCCATCACCGATCGATCGGCCATGGCAACTGCAGGAATCGACCCATTCACCGTGATCTGCCGATCATCCGTCGCATTTCCGAAACCACAACTGGTAATCGGAACGCACGACCTCGACCCGGGATCCCAGCAGCGTCAGGAAGGTATCAATGGCCGGTTTGGGGACACTGCTGTCCTCCGGAATGTCAAACAAATAATCATCGCAGCCCACCAGACCACCCGGTTTGCAGATCAGGTAGGCATTGACCACGTCGTACAGGACGTTGGGGGCGGCATGGCTGCCATCCACGTAGACAAAGTCAAAGTGGTTGTCGGGAACAAACGAGCGGAGATTCTGCGAATCGATCCAGTGAAACTTCGCCCGCGACCGGACGCCGGCAGCCTCCAGGTTGTGCTCGAGGTTCTTCCGACTCTTGAACTTGTCGTTGTCGATGCAGGTCAGTGTCGATTCCGGATGAGTCAGGATGTTGCGGAACAACCAGATCGCCGAGGCCCCTTCGTAGGATCCAATTTCCAGGAAGTGGACGGGACGACCCTGGAAAGACTCCAGCTGTTGTTGGAACTCCTGTTCGCGATAACCATTCCAGGTCGTCCACCGACGCGTGCCCGGAAACCGGAATTGGGGTTCATCGGCCAGGCTGTTGGTCAGCGGGAGCTTTTTGAAAAACATGGGGAGCTCTTGGGATTCCGCAGAGAATCCTTGAAATCACAGATTGAGAGACCAGTGTCTGGACGCCGGGGACGTGCCGTTGCTCCCCGACCGATGTGGTTCTCGGCCCGCACGGATCAGGCGTTGACCACCCCATCGAGAGTGGCCCACATCCCCAAGGCTCCGTTGGCCGGGGCTGACGCACACCTTCAAAAAGCGTTCGTCTGCCCAATGCGACGCGGAACCACAAAGTGAACGATCAGGGCACAATTTCGAATCGTACCGGTTGAATGCCACGACCGGCAACAACGACAAAAAAACGAGAGATTGCTGGCAAAATTCTGTTCGTCGAAACGCCGAAAACGCCGAAAATGCCGATTGTGCCGATCGTGTGTGGGCCCATTTGGTCGATTCCTGGCCTGCCAGACTCGTTGGTGAGAGCGTGACAGCCGCCGCTTCCGCCTCGAGCGACTCGGCAAATCCCCGAAGAGCCGGGTCGGAATCCGCAGGAGTGGTCGCCGTCAAAACTCGACCGGGTCATGAAACGCAATCAGTTCCGAACTCTCGGTGTCGAAGATGGCCGAGTGTCCCTCGCACAGTGCCGCGACGACGACAAAGTAACGCCCGTTGATCAGGTGAATTGGTTCCCGGGCATTCCAGGACTGGATCCCATCGGGGCGAACAATCAGCCATTTGTGGTAATGGCCGGCAAACATCACCCGTTGTGGGACAGCCGAAAAAATCCGGTCGAATTGACCGTGTTCATTGGGCGGTCCGTCGTAATACCACAATCCCTCCAGGGTTTCTGGATCGAGCCAGGGCTCGACATGCGAAAAATGGCAGTTGGCGAATACCAGGCGAGGTTTCAGAGCACCAAACACCCGGGCTGCGGTGGTTCCATGGCGTTCAGCGATCTGTGCGGCGTGATCCTGGCACAATCCAAAATCATGATTGCCCCAGACTCCGATCGCACCGGCTTCGTCGAGAAGCCGACATGTCTCCGGGATCGAGTCCATCGTGGCCACAAGGTCTCCCAGCACCACCACCTGGTCCACCTGTTGTTGTCGAAACCGTTGCAGGGCAATCTGCAATGCATCCACGCGTTCATGGATGTCTGTCAACAGCCCAATTTTCATGATGTTCTGACCTGCAACACGTTTCGGGAGATCAATTAGGGGACTTCATTCTCAGTGCGGGACCTGGCATCCGGTGGCACAAGTCTCCCCCCGGAGAGGCCCTCCCGCGAAGCCGCAGCGTGTTGGCGGCCGGTTCTCGGGATCCGTCCCGAAATCGCACCTGCGAAAGTATCTCACGGCTGGAGACGTCGGTTCAATGCCGGGCAACCAAGGGAAAACCCGAGTTGCAAGGCTGTGGCGTGGTTCTGCCCGGGGATCCTGCCCGATCGGATTCCGATCGGCAAGAGCGAATTGAGACTCGTTTTGATGTTGAAGACAGCGCAGTTCTGACCGATAATCTGGACACCAGTGAACGCTGATCGGAACTCGTGTCTTTGGACTTCTGACCCCGAGTCTTCTGACCCCTTTCTGACAGTGACTCGAAAATCGGGAGACTGCCACTCCGGTTGGTTTCGGTCGGTGGTGTGTTGCCCGTCTCCCGCCAGTCGTGTTTTTTGAAGTTTTGCCATGCTCTCGATGTTCGGCACTCCGCACCGTTCGTACTGTGATGGCCTGACCCGGCGCAGTGTCCTGCGCATGGGGGCCCTCGGATTGGGGGCGGGGGCCTTCAATCTCGCGGACCTGCTCCGGGCTGAAGCCGCCGAAGGCAATGGCTCCCAGCCGCACAAATCGGTCATCAACATCTTTCTGGGAGGTGGTCCGCCGCACCAGGACATGTTTGATCTCAAGCCGGATGCGCCCCGGGAGATTCGGGGGGAATTTGAACCAATCGCCACAAATGTCCCGGGGATTGAGATTGGCGAGGTCTTTCCCCAGCTCGCGAAGCGGATGGACAAGTGTGCGATCATCCGCACCGTTGTTGGCGCCACCGACCGGCACGATGGCTTTCAATGCATGACCGGCTGGTTGCCCACCGAGCTGCCTTCGATTGGGGGGCGTCCCAGCCTGGGGGCGGTGGTGACGAAGCTGCAGGGGCCGACCGATCCGGCCATCCCCCCCTTCGTGGGGTTGGCCGAGAAGACGAAGGAAATTCGCTGGTCCGATTCGGGCAAGCCCGGTTTTCTGGGGGCGGCGTACCAGGCGTTCAAGCCCGACGGCCAGGGGATGGCCGACATGAAGTTGCAGGAACTGACGATTGACCGGTTGCGTGACCGCCGCGACCTGCTGACGTGCGTCGACAAATTGCGGCGTGATGTCGATGCGTCGGGGATGATGAAGGGAATGGATGCGTTTGGTCAGCGGGCGCTGGACGTGCTGACGTCTTCGAAGCTGCTCGATGCCCTCGACCTGTCGAAGGAAGACCCGGAGATTGTGGCGAAGTATGGCGATGGGAGGCCGTACAACTACCAGTACGACGGTGCGCCGACCTGCAACGACCACCTGCTGCTGGCCCGCCGTCTGGTGGAGGCGGGGGTTCGCGTGGTGACACTGAGTTTCGGACGCTGGGACAGCCACGGTCAGAACTTCCAATTGGTGCGGGACCATGGTGGGAAACTCGACCAATGCCTGAGCGCGCTGCTGGATGATCTGGAGACACGGGGTCTGCTGCCGCACACGACGGTGATTGTGTGGGGTGAATTCGGCCGCACGCCGCGGATCAACAACAACGCCGGTCGCGATCACTGGCCGCAGGTGAGTTGTGCCCTGCTGGCCGGAGGGGGGATCCGGGGCGGACAGGTTCTCGGGGCGACCAACCGCCTCGGTGAGTTCGCCAAGGAACGTCCGGTGCACTTCCAGGAAATCTTCGCGACGCTTTACCGGAACCTGGGAATTGCGTCGGAATCGACGACGCTGATGGACCCGACGGGCCGCCCGCAATACCTGACGCAGCAACCGCCGATCCGCGAACTGGTCAGCTGATCGTCCGGCGGATTCGGCCTTGGGATTTCGGCGGAGCTTCGCACGGCACCGGGGGATTGGCCAGAACGTCTCCCCGATACGGGGGTGTCATATCGGGAACCCTGACAACGGTCCGATGCCGGCCCGTTCTGTGCCGATCCCTTGCATCCGGAATTCGAACCACTGGGAACCGCGTTGAGCGGGCCCTGGCTGGGTGATTCAGCGAATGTCTGGTCCCGTGGTGGACTGATTCAGCTGAACAGCCCATTCACGACATTCCCCTCGACGTCGGTCAGGCGAAAGTCGCGACCGGCGTAGCGGTACGTCAGCCGTTCGTGGTTCAGCCCCAGCAGGTGCAGGATCGTGGCGTGCAGGTCGTGGATGTGCACCTTGTCGCGCTCGGCATAGTAGCCGTAGTCGTCGGTGGCGCCGTACCGCAGGCCTCCCTTCACGCCTCCCCCGGCCAGCCACATGGTGAATCCCTCGGGATTGTGATCCCGTCCATTGGACCCTTCCACCACGGGTGTCCGGCCGAATTCGCCCCCCCACCAGACCAGGGTGTCTTCCAGCAGCCCGCGAGCCTTCAGGTCGGTCAGCAGCCCGGCAATCGGCAAATCGACCTCGCGGGCGTTCTTCTCATGCCCGTTCTTGAGGTCCGAGTGCTGATCCCACTGGACGTTGCTGTCGCTGTGGGTCACCTGGATGAAGCGGACCCCCGCCTCGGCGAACCGCCGGGCCATCAGGCACATCCGTCCGAAGTTGGCGTTGATCGGGTTGTCGAGCCCGTAGAGCTTCTGCGTCTCGAGCGACTCCCCCGAGATGTCCTCGACCTGGGGGAGTTCCGACTGCATGCGGAACGCCAACTCGAAGCTGTTGATGCGGGCTTCGAGCGACGCCTCGCCGGTCGCCCGGTCGAGATGCTCTCGGTTGACCTGCTGCAGCCGGTCGAGTTGCAGCCGCTGGATCGACTTCGGCACCCGGCTGTTGTGGATGTACTTCACCTGGGCCTTGTCGGAGGGGACGCTGGCATTTCCCAGCGGGGTGCCCGCGTAGGCGGCGGGAAGGAACGCCGAATTCCAGTTGTTGATTCCCCCGTGGGCCAGTGTCGGACAGATGGTGACGAACGCCGGCAGATTGGCGTTTTCGGTCCCGAGTCCATAACTGACCCATGAGCCAATGCTCGGGCGGACGAAGGCGTCACTGCCCGTATGCACCTTGAGCACCGCCCCCCCATGGGCCGGGTTGGTGCCATGCACCGACTGCACCAGGCACAGGTCGTCAATCTTCTGGGCGAGATGGGGAAAGAGCTCGCTGACCCAATTCCCACTCTCGCCGTACTGCTGGAACGACCAGGGGGACTTGAGGAGATTGCCGGTGGGGGCGAACTGCACGCGGGGCTTGGCGATGGGGCAGGGCTTGCCGTGGTCGCGGGTCAGCAGCGGCTTGGGATCGAACGTGTCGAGGTGCGACGGCCCCCCCTTCATGAACAGAAAGATGACCCGTTTGGCCCGGGCGGGAAAATGCGGCTGGCGGGGGGCCAACGGATCGGCCGGGGCCTCGTTGGCCGAGACCTGGGGATGCAGCAGGGAGGCCAGCGCCAAAGAGCCAAAGCCAACAGCCGACTGCCGCAGGGCCTGACGGCGTGAGTGGGGAAGGGACAGGGGGGTGGGCATCGTCGCGGGCTCCCGTTGGGGAGAGGGGGGGCAGGATCACTGGATTATCGGTCAACGTGTGGGGAAACGGCAACCGAGACTCTTGAAGGTCTGCCTGCCCGCTGTGCAGTCGCCAGCCACGTCTCTTGACGGGAGAACATGTTAGAATCGGAAGTACGGGTGGGGAGTGCACCCATCGAGATTCCCGTTGGAGATGTGTGGCATGCGAGAGGAGTCTTCACCGGCGTTGCAGACAGAAAGGGCGACTCATCGCTCGAGTGGCTGGTGCTCACGGCTGAGCACCTCCCTCCGCCGGCGGATCGAGCCAGTGTTCCAAGTGGCCATCAGCCTCTGCCTCGGGGCCTTGTTCAACACTCTCGTTCAGGCCGACGAGCCCCCGCACTGGGCCTACGAACCCGTGCGGACGGTGGCGATGCCGGGTGTGCGCGACGCCGACTGGCCGCGGATGAGCGTCGACAGGTTTGTGTTGCGGGCGCTGGAGGAGCGCGGGCTCGCGCCGGCACCCGACGCGGGGCGCGAGGCCCTGCTGCGCCGGCTGTCGTTTGATCTGTGGGGACTTCCGCCGGACCTCCACGAACAAACCAGGTTTGCGGCCGATCCGTCGCCCGAGGCCTACGAACGCCTTGTCGACCGGCTGTTGGCCGACCCCCGCCATGCCCAGCGGATGGCCCGCCATTGGCTCGATGTGGTCCGGTTTGCCGAGTCGTTGACCCTCCGCGGGTTCATCTTCCCCGAGGCGTGGCGTTACCGGGACTATGTGATCCAGGCGTTCGCTGAAGACCGTCCGTACGACGAATTCCTGCGGGAGCAAATTGCCGGTGATCTCGGGCCGGGCGACGACCTGCCCCTCCGCCAGCGCCGATTGGTGGCCACCACCGTCTGGATGCTGGGAAACACCAACCTGGAGGAGCAGGACAAGCAGCAGCTGGATATGGACCTGATCGATGATCAGATTGACCTGCTGGGCCGGGGGTTCCTGGGGCAGACATTGAGCTGTGCCCGCTGTCATGATCACAAGTTCGACCCGATTCCCACGGCCGATTACTACGCACTGGCAGGCATCTTCAAGGGCTCGCGGATGCTGGCCCACGAGAATGTCTCGAAATGGCTCGAGCAACCCCTCCCCCTGTCGCCAGACGAAGAGGCGCCGCTGGCGGCATTTGAGGCCGAGGTGGCCGCCCGACAAAAGGTCGTGAAGGAACGGCAGCAACAATTGGCACAGCTCGCCGGTCCGTCGAAACGGCTTGATGTCGCCACACTTCCCGGGATTGTCGTCGATGACACCCAGGCCCGGCAGGTGGGGGAATGGCAGCATTCCACCAGCGTGGAGCCGTTTGTCGGGACGGGCTACCTGCATGACAAGGACGCGGGCAAGGGGGAAAAGAGCCTGACGTTCCAGCCCGTGATCAAGACGAGCGGACGCTATGAAGTGCGACTTGCCTATACCCCTGGGACCAACCGCACCGATCGGGCCCCGGTCACGGTGTTCTCGGCCGATGGCGAACAGGTGGTCCACGTCAATCAGAAGCAGGCTCCCCCGATCGACCGGGTGTTTGTCTCACTGGGGAAATTCCGGTTTGAGGCCAATGGGGCCGGGTTTGTGATGGTGTCGAATGCCGGGACGCAGGGGCACGTCATCGCCGATGCCGTGCAGTTCCTGGCCGTCGGTGACGACGGCGAAACGGCAGAACCGAAGACCGCCACCGTCAACACGACGAAGAACGCGTCTGTCTCGGAGATCGAATCGCTCCGCCGACAGATCCAGGAACTGGAAGCAGAGCTGAAGAGGTTTCAGGCCCGGGGACCCCGCCGTCCGAAGGTGATGACGGTCATCGAGCAGCCGGGGTCGCAGGATCTCCCGATCCATCTGCGGGGAAGTGTTCACACACCGGGACCGGTGGTTCCGCGGGGAGTCCCCGGGTGGGGCCGCGACGCAGGGCGGCTCTCGATTCGCGAAGGGGAGAGTGGGCGTCGGCAATTGGCCGACTGGGTGACCAGCCCCGACAATCCCCTCACTGCTCGGGTCTACGTGAACCGGGTTTGGCATTGGTTGCTCGGTCGGGGACTGGTTGCGTCGACCGACAATTGGGGGCGGACGGGAGACCGTCCGAGTCACCCCGAGTTGCTCGACCATTTGACGGCTGAGTTTCAACGTCACGGCTGGTCCACACGATGGCTGGTCCGGGAGATTGTTCTGTCCCGGGTCTACCAGTTGAGCGATCAGGGGGATGCCGGCTTGCTGGAGGCCGACCCTGGCAATGCCTTCCTGGGTCGACACCTGCCCCGTCGGCTGGAAGCCGAAGAGCTGCGCGACGCCCTCCTCGCGGCCAGCGGAGAATTGTCGCTCGATGCCGGTGGTCCGGGATTCCCCCAGTCACTCGAAGCCGATTATGGATTCACCAGTGTCAGCCCCCGGCGAAGCATCTACCTGCCGGTCTTTCGCAATGCGGTGCCCGATTTGTTCGAGGCCTTCGATATTGCCGACCCGAGCAGTGTCACGGGAGTCCGCGGGGCAAGCACGGTCGCCCCGCAGGCCCTGGTGGTGCTGAACCATCCGTTTGTGGTCGATGCCAGTGCTCGCCTGGCCCGCCGGGTGGCCGGCATGGCGGGTCCCGCGGACGAGCGGGTCGATCTGCTGTACCGCCTGTTGATCGGGCGGTCGGCGACCTCGCGCGAGCTGGCACTCGGCCGTGCCTGGCTGCAGTCGGTGGGAGACCGGGGGAGCGAATCGGCCCTGGCCGATCTGGCCCAGGCGGTGGTCGCCACGGTGGAGTTTCGCCACCTGCGGTGAACGATTCCCTGAGGGGCCCGTCGGCGGGAGGACCGGGCTGGCTCAGTCATTGGCGGATCTGCCTGGAAATCGTTCCCCACGAATTTCCCTCAGCGAGGCTCGCTCGCAAGAATGGGGCTTCCGTCACAGATTCGGCAACAGGTGGAGCAAGAAATGGCGCGGGTGCTGACATTGATCCTGGCAGGAGGCAAGGGGACTCGTCTTGAGCCACTCACGCGGGACCGCGCGAAGCCGGCGGTCCCCTTCGGAGGCATCTATCGAATCGTTGATTTCACCCTGTCGAACTGCCTGAACAGTGGTTTGCGGCGGATCCTGCTGTTGACGCAGTACAAGGCTGCGAGCCTTGACCGGCACATCAATCTCGGCTGGCGGTTCATGAACCGCGAGTTCGACGAGTTCATCGATATCCTGCCTCCCCAGCAGCGATTGAACGACAACTGGTACAGCGGGACGGCGGATGCGGTGTACCAGAACATCTACAGCATCGAGCGCAGCCGTCCCGACCTTGTGCTGATCCTGGCGGGCGATCACATCTACAAGATGGATTACTCGGCGATGATTGCGCAACACGAGGCGGCTGGGGCCGAGTTGACCATCGCCTGTCTCCCGGTTCCGCTGGCCGAGGGGCGGGCCTTTGGTGTCATGCAGGTGGACGGTCAAAACAACGTGGTGGATTTTCGGGAAAAACCCGACGAGCCCCATCCGATGCCGGGCGATTCGAGCCAGTGCCTGGCATCGATGGGAATCTACGTCTTCAACGCGAATTTCCTGTATGAGGAGCTCTGCCTGGATGCGATGCAGCCTGGCAGCCAGCATGACTTTGGACGCAACATCATTCCCCGGCTGATTGGCACCCGGCGGGTGCAGGCGTTTCCGTTTCGCGACAAGAACACGGGGCACCGCAGTTACTGGCGCGACGTGGGGACGATCGATGCCTTCTATGAGGCCAACCGCGACCTGATTGCCGTGGAGCCCGAGCTCAACCTGTATGACACGAACTGGCCGATTCGGACGTTTCAGGGGCAGTTTCCACCACCGAAGTTCGTCTTTTCGGAACACCAGCAATCGCCACCGCGGGTGGGACATGCACTCGACAGCATGGTCAGCGGAGGGTGTGTCATCTCCGGAGGTGCGGTGGTGCGGTCGATTCTGTCACCGGGCGTGCGGGTCAAGAGCTGGTCCGTCGTGGAGGATTCGCTGCTGTTTGACGATGTTGAGATCGGTCGTCATGCCCAGGTCCGCCGGGCGATCATCGACAAGGGGGTCAAGATTGCCGATCACGACCGGATCGGATTTGACCACGATCACGATCGCACGCGGGGCTTCACGGTCTCGGAAGGGGGCGTGGTGGTGATCGGCAAGGGGAGCGGTTGAAATCGTCTGCGGAAATGGGCAGCCTGCGAACTCGGCAATCCATGCCCTTCAGGCCACCCTGCCCTGGCGAGGACGGTGCGCGAGATGTGGACCCAGGGCTGCCTGGAAGTTCGTGCCCGCAAGTGGTGACGCAGCCAGTGGCTCAATACCTCGGCAGTGACGTGTCGATTTCCTGGGCCCACTTGTCAATCCCTCCCGCCATGCTTTGCGCGTGGACGAACCCCTGGTTGCGCAGCCAGCGGGCCACCCGCAGGCTGCGGCCCCCATGGTGACAGTGAATGATCAGGGGAGAGTTTTTGAAGGGCTCCAGCTCGCCGACCAGTTCCGCGAGTTCACTCATGGGAACCAACTCGGCCCCCTCGATCTTGACCCGTTCATATTCGTCGAATTCTCGACAATCAATGAATTTGAACGGCTCTTTGGCGTCGAGTTTCTGCTTGACCGAGAGGCAGTCGATTTCGATGGGGGTGAGCGATTCGGACATGAAAGTCTGGCAGGGGAGAAGTGGGGAGGCAGAGAGTCCCGAAGTCTACACAACGGGAACCGTGACCGCACGGTCATTCCGATCGTTGCGGACAGCGGGTGCGGGAACGGATCGGGCCGTGTGGCCTCAGTCGGTGACCGGGAGTTCAGCGGAGGTCGCACATCGAAAGCCCATGTGCGACATGCCGGTGTCGGGGGGGCAGCCGTGGCGTGCCGAGGGGCGATAGCGCGAGCAGTACGAGTCGTTGCACAGGAACGAGCCCCCCTTTTGCGCCCGCTGGGGGGTGAAGGGGCGCGTCGGATCAACGCTCTGGGCCGGTCCTCGGGGATTGCGGGTGGTTTTGGTCCGCGATCTCTGGGTGTAGAGGTCGCGCTGGTACCAGTCCTGGCACCATTCCCAGACATTGCCCGCCATGTCGTAGAGTCCGTAGCCATTGGGGGGAAACGACTTCACGGGGGCTGTGCGAACATGGCCGTCGGCCGCGGTGTTGTGATGGGGAAAGTCCCCCTGCCAGAGATTGGCGAGAAAAGGGTGTTCCCGGTCCGCGGTGTCGCGCGGCGCCCCTGGTCCCCAGGTGTACGGCTGGTTGTCGAGTCCCCCCCGGGCGGCCCGCTCCCATTCCGCTTCCGTCGGCAGTCGCTTGCCTGCCCACTTCGCATAGGCATTCGCGTCATCCCAGGAAACGTGCACGACCGGATGCTCGGCGCGGCCCTCGAGAGAGCTCTCGGGACCTTCGGGATGCCGCCAGTTGGCCCCGGGAACCCAGCGCCACCACTGGGTGAAATTGTCGAGGGGTACGGCTTGATCGGGGGGAGTAAACACCATCGACCCGGGCACCAGTGTCGCGGGATCGGGCGGAGGAGTTCCCGGCGGAAGCTGGGCCAGCAATTCCTCGACGGTCGGGGCCCGTTCGGCGGTGGTCTGGTATCGCGTGGCCGCGACGAATTTCTCAAATTGAGCATTCGTCACCTCATGTTCATCGAGCCAAAAGCCATCGATCTCCACAGGATGAGCGGGTTTTTCATCGTCCCAGGCCTCCGCCGCGTTGGATCCCATGGTGAAAACTCCCCCCGGGATCCAGACCATGCCGGTGGGGGGGACGCCCGGAGGAGGCGATGGACGCGACTGGGACCAGCGCGTGAGCCCATAGGTCAGCGTGAAGGCCAGTCCTCCCAGTGCGAACCAACGCAACAGAGACCCCAGCAACGTGCGGATTCCCGTCAGCGATGGGGGATTGTCGTGTGCCATGCGAAACCGGAACAAACGGGAACGAAAACGGGAACCCGGGAACGCCGCCAGTCGATCCCGGGCGAACTGTACCCGATGGACGGCGTGGGGCGTCAATGGAGGGGGGAAGGCAATTCCTCCCCAGGGCCCGGGCGATTCCAGACTTCCCGGCAGTCTGCGATTGCTGCGGACAATCCAGCCCGGCAAACACGGGGACGAGGGGGGGGCAGCCCGTGGTGGATCGGAATCGGATCAGGATATAACTGGGGCCTGTGGCATCCCACGGTTGGTGTCTGGGAGCCTGGACCGAACCGTGCGTGTGGACCGAATTGAAGAGCGACGAACCATGAACGTGACACGACGATCGTTTCTGGCCCTGGTCGGTGGGGGCAGCGCCGCCCTGGCGCTGGCCCAGGAGGTCGATGGATCAAAGATCCTGCGATCGTGGAATCCGGAAGGGGCGATCCGCTCCCTCATGGCGTATGTGCAAAAAGTCACCCGTGAAGGCTCGCCCGACTTCATCCCGGTGCCCGAGCGAATCGCCGTGTTCGACAATGATGGAACCCTGTGGCCCGAGAACCCGATCCCCTTCCAGGCGGCATTCGTTCTCGACACACTCAAGACCCTGGTCCAGCAGAAGCCGGAACTGCGGGACAACCCGGATGTGAAGGCCGCCCTGACGGGAGACCTCAAGACGCTTGTGGCCGATCATTACCGGGGGCTGTTTGCACTGATCGCCCTGACGCACGATGGGGTGACGGTGGAGGAGTATGAGCGTCGGGTGAGTGACTGGATGTCGACTGCCAGGCATCCCAGGTACGGCCGGCCGTATGACGAATGCATCTACCAACCGATGCTCGAGGTCCTGCAGTACCTGCGGGAGAATCGCTTCAAAACCTGGATCGTTTCCGGTGGTGGGGCTGACTTCATGCGTGTCTGGAGTGAGCGGGTCTACGGAATTCCCCCCGAGCAGGTGATCGGGTCGCACGGTGGGGCCCGGTACGAAATGCGGGATGGCAACCCCGTGATGGTGAAAAGCACGAACACGCTGTTCATCGACGACAGGGAAGGGAAGCCCGTGGGGATCCACCAGCTGATCGGCCGGCGTCCCGTGGTCTGCGTGGGAAACAGTGATGGTGACAAGGCGATGCTGGAATACACGACCATCAACAATCGTCGGCTCAGCTTCGGAATGCTTGTCCATCACACCGATGCCGAGCGCGAGTACGCCTACGACGCCCAGCCCCGGAGCACGGGAAAGCTCGTGGAAGCGCTCGCCGACGCCGGGAAGCGGGGATGGGTGGTGGCCGACATGAAGCGGGACTTCCGGCGGATGTTTCCGTTCGACCAGTAATGTCGGCCTGGTCGCCGGGCGCGGTCCGGGAGTCCGGCTCGGGGCGTGTTCAAATCCACCAGAAAAAGAGGATGGCGACCAGGGTGGGGGCGATCGCGCCCAGCAACAGCCCCAGCGGGCTGATCCCCCCTTCGCCGAAGGCCCGGGACGACTGCAGGATCCCAACACCCGCCGGGTTGGGGGCATTGGCAATGACCGACAAGCCTCCCCCGGTGACAGCTCCGGCGACAAGGGCGTACTTCAGGTCTTCGGTGATCGAATCGACCCGTGAGCCCAGGTAGGTGAGTGCGGCATTGTCGGTGATCGCAGTCAGGGCGGTTGTGCCGTAATACAGCAGCGAACCACTGAGGTTGGTGATCAGTGGCCGCAGCCAGTATTCCTGCAGGCTGCCGAGGGTCACCAGCCCGGCCAGAAAGAATCCCACGAGCAGCCCCTCCTTGAGCTTGAGGGGGTCCTGGTATTCCTTGGTGGCGGTCGCGAGCCCGAGAAAGAGCATGAAGATCCCGAAGAAGATGTCGGGGTGGTGGGCGAAGAACACGACCAGCGCGAGAAACATCACATGCAGTGCGGTCAGCCATGCCGGGACGGCCGCCCGGGGCGAGACGTAAGGCTCGATCCGGGCGAGTTCCTGGCGAAACACCGCGACCGTCAGCAGTGTTGACACCACGGTGCTCAGCGCAGCCCGCCAGCCAAAATGGCTGAGCATATACGAGCTGTCCCAGTTCCAGGTCGAGGCGACCATCAGCACGGGAGGGGCGGCAAAGTGGGTCAGAGTTCCGCCGATCGAGACGTTGACGAACAGCAAACCCAGGGTGGCATAGGCGAGGCGGCGGGAAATTCCCTGGTCGAAATAACGCCGTTTCAGCAGGATGGCCAGCAGGGTCATGGCGGCCGGCTCGGTAATCAGGGACCCCAGCAGAGGTCCGATGGCCAGGGCGACGATATAGAAGGCCAGGCCTTCGGAAAGGGGGAGCAACCGCGAGGCTCCCGTCAGGATTTTCTCGGCCAGCAACACCACCGGACGGGTCGCCGCGACCACCATGACGACCAGCACGAACTTGGGTTCGTTGTAGTTGTGGCCGAGCCCTTCGATGTAGTCGATCGCCTTGTGCAGCGACCCTCCGACGACAGCCAGTCCGACAAACAGGGCAGCCGCCCACAGACCGAAAACCACCTCGGTCTCGGCCAGGAAGTGCAGCAGGTTCTCGGGAATCGATCCGGGAGGGTAGTGATGAGCCCATTGGGCGAATCGCTTGACCGAAAACGTGTGCAGGACGGCCAGGAGGAAAAAGACCGTTGCCAGGATCTCGGCGGAACTCGGATGCATGGTGACAGAGCGAGAAACGAGGGAACGAAAAGGGGGGCGGGAGACTCCCGCCTGCCCGACCGGGTCAGTCGCAGGTGACGCAGACTTTAGCAAACGGATCGTGTTTGACCGAGATGTTTTGGCGGGCGTGGCCCTGGGGGATGGGGAAAGGATGAACAGGATCGGGGGCCGAATCGGGCCGAGTGGGACCAGCCGCGACGGGGGATGCGAGATCGCGGAATTTTGTTTTCCGCGAATGCAACACTGGTGGAAAATGTGGTGAAATCCCCTAATCTTGTGGTCGTGGGTGGGGAATGGAAATCCCGCCCCGATTGTGTTACCACAGAGTCAGCCGGGGAAGGACTCCGGAAGTCATTGTTGAGGAAACCTCCATGCTGTCGTCTCGTACCCGCATCCTGCTGGCCGCGTGTGCCTGGGCTGTTCTCGTTCGGGTGGCCTATTTTGTGGCGGCCCGTCTCGAACTGGTGGATGTGATGTCGATCTGGGGGTCGATCTGGGCGGTTGCCCCCCTCGGCGCGACGGTCCTCTTCGGCGGAGCCCGCGTCTCCAATCGCTGGCTGGCACTGGGACTGCCGTTGGTCACCCTGCTGCTCACGAACCTGGCCATCGGCCTGGTGATGGGGAATTTCGAGTTCTACTCGTTCTACCGGGACCAGGGATTGGTGGTGCTCGGGTATGTGTTTATGGCTGCCCTGGGGGCGACGCTTCCCGAGCGGGCTTCCGTGGAGCGGTTGGCCACCACGGCCATCGCCGCCGAGTTGGTGTTTTTCCTCGTGACGAATTTTGGGTTCTGGGCTGTGACCGACACCTACCCGCACAATGCGGGGGGATTGTGGACTTCCTATGTGATGGGGCTCCCCTTCCTGGTGCGGGGCATGCTGGGCATGGCGTTCTACGGCACCGTTTTGTTTGGTGCCCAGGCGTTGGCAGAACGTCCCCTGCGACTCCCGGCGACCAACGCCTAGGTCAGGCGCCGCTCGCAGGGTTGTTCCGCAAGGAAGACCGCTCCCCTGGGGCGATGCACCGGGAGGGAGTCGGTTTGGTCCCGGTCCGTGCAAACGGGTTCCGCCGAGCCAGTCTCTGGGGGCTGGTCTGGCAGGCTGCCGTCTGTTTCGGCGGGCCATTGAGATTCGGGGATCGTGATGGCCAGTTCAGGTTGACCGGGCTTCGGTCGTCGGGCGGGCCATGCAAAAGAAATCGGGAGTTGGCATGTCGACCACGGAACGGCCTTTTGTTCATCTCCACGTCCACTCGCATTACAGCCTGCTGGATGGTGCGAATCGGATCCCGGAACTGGTCAAGAAGACCAAGTCGCACGGGATGAATGCCCTGGCTCTCACCGACCATGGCAACCTGTACGGCGCGCTGGAGTTCTACCAGAAGTGCAAGGCGGAGGGGATCAACCCCATCCTGGGCTATGAGGCCTACATTGCCCCCGGATCGCGGACCGCCAAAGACGCCGCCCGGATGAAGGAGGCGAGCTTTCACCTCACGCTGCTCGCGAAGAACCGGACCGGCTTCAAGAACCTCATCAAGCTGTCGTCGATCGCCTTCCTGGAGGGGTTCTACTACAAGCCCCGCATCGACAAGGAGGTGCTGGCGGCCCACTCGGAAGGTTTGATCTGCCTGTCCGGCTGTGCGGCGGGCGAGCTCTCGAATCTCATCCTGGGGGACCGCATGGATGAGGCGGCCGAAGTGGTCGCATGGTACCGCCGGACATTTGGCGACAACTACTACCTGGAGATCCAGAACGCGGGCTTGGAGATCCAGAAGCAGTGCGCCGACGGCACAATCGACCTGGCCAACCGGCTGGGCATTCCCCTCGTTGCCACCAACGACGCCCACTACCTGAACCAGGAAGACGCCTGCTGGCACGATGTGCTGCTGTGCGTCAACACGCACTCGGTCCGCAGTGATGAAAAGCGGATGAAGATGACGGGGGACCAGTTCTTCGTCCGCACTCCCCAGGAAATGTACGAGGCGTTTCCCGGATTCGAGGATGCCGTCGCCCGCACGCAGGAGATTGCCAACGGGGTCGACATTGATCTCGACCTCAAGAAGCGTCACTTCCCGGTGTTCCGCGCCCCCGAGCCGAAGACCGACGTCGAATACCTGCGGGAGCTGTGTGACGAGGGGATCCGCTGGCGTTACGGCGACAATCCCTCGCAGGCCGTGCTGGACCGCCTGGAATACGAGCTGTCGGTGATCACCCGCATGGGCTTTTCGAGTTACTTCCTCATCGTGTGGGATTTCGCCCGCTTCGCGCGGGAGAATGGCATTCCCGCTCTCGCCAGAGGCTCGGCCTGTGGGGCCATCGTGGCCTATCTGCTGGGGCTGTCGAATGTCTGCCCGCTGCAGTACGACCTGCTGTTCGAGCGGTTTCTCGATCCCAATCGTGCCGAGGCGCCCGATATCGACATCGACTTCTGCCGGGATCGTCGCGGGCTGGTGCTCGACTACGTGAAGCAGAAGTATGGCGAGTCGAACGTGGCCCAGATCGGCACGTTTGGCACGCTGGGGGCGAAGGCGGTGATTCGAGACGTGGCCCGGGCACTGGCGTTGCCGCTGGATCGGGCCGACGCCGTCGCCAAGTCGGTTCCCCAGGAACTGCACATCACCCTGGAGGAGGCCCTCGAAAGCGGGGCCGACCTGAAGGCGGCCTACGAGGCCGATCCGCAGGTGCGCGAGGTGATCGACTTCGGCATGAAGCTGGAGGGCCTGGCCAAGAGTGCCGGGACCCACGCGGCCGGCGTGGTGATTGCCGACCAGCCGCTGAACGAGTATGTCCCGCTCCAGCGGATCGGTGGCAAGGACGACATCACCACGCAGTGGCCGATGGCCGACGTGGAGAAGGCCGGCCTGCTGAAGATGGACTTTCTGGGTCTGCGCAACCTGACGATTCTCGACAAGGCGGTGCAGAATGTGAAGAAGGTGCGGGGGCTGGTGCTCGACCCCGGGACGTTCCCGCTCGACGACGAGGCGACCTACCGGTTGCTGCAGCGCGGCGAGACCAAGGGGGTGTTCCAGCTCGAAGGGGGAGGGATTCGCGACCTGCTGACCAAGATGAAGCCCGACAGCTTCAGCGACATCATCGCGACGTCGGCGCTGTACCGGCCCGGCCCCCTCGAAGGGGGCATGGTCATGACGTACGTCAACGTCAAGCACAAGGTGGAACCGATTCCCAAGGTTCACCCCGTGGTGGATGAGATTCTCCTGGAGACCTACGGGGTGATGGTCTACCAGGAACAGGTGATGCGAATCCTGAATCGCCTCGGGGGAATTGAGCTCTCCAAGGCGTATGCCTGCATCAAGGCGATCTCGAAGAAGAAGCTGGAGATCATCGCCAAGGGGAAGGAGGATTTCGTCAAGGGGGCCGGGGAACGGGGCATGCCCCCCGACGAAGCCGACAATCTCTTCGGACTGATCGAGAAATTCGCCGGCTACGGCTTCAACAAGTCGCACTCCACCGCGTATGCCGCGATCGCCTATCAGACCGCCTACCTGAAGGCCCATTACCCGGTGGAGTTCATGGCGGCGCTGCTCTCCTGCGGGATGGAGGATACCGACCGCATCTGCGAGCACGTCGATGACTGCCGCCGGCAGAAGATCAGGGTGTTGCCCCCCGATGTGAACCGGTCGGAGGTGGAGTTCGGTGTCGACGGCGACAAGATCACGTTTGGACTGGCGGCCATCAAGGGGGTGGGCGAGGGGGCCGTCTCGGCGATCGTGAAGGCCCGCGAAAAAGCGGGTCCTTTCAAGGACATCTTCGACCTCTGCGAGCG